>Ga0116227_10006836_pt1 | contig 22774 bp, 21 predicted proteins | sample S1TSphgellanicum_FD_89693 | JGI IMG/M metagenome (GOLD analysis project Ga0116227, IMG submission 89693) | Host-associated microbial communities from peat moss isolated from Minnesota, USA - S1T2_Fb - Sphagnum magellanicum MG | ecosystem: Host-associated > Plants > Peat moss > Unclassified...
TCCCAGCTCACCACTTTTACCCCAACACGATACTTACCCCTGAAAAACATCATTCCACCCGTCCGATTCCCGATCCAACGCTCCTAACTCACTTTATCACATCTTTATTTTTTCCCCCCCCCGCAGGGTAACTTCAAGTAAGTTAAAGTAAGATATAGACAGACGGACTGACAGACGTGATCGATGGCTGGCGTGTGTCTCTCCGCCACCACGACCCGCAGCGCCAAAATTATACAGAGGCCGGTTCTGCCATAGAATGCTTTTGCATGAGAAGGTGCAGGAGAACTGCATTGATCTTGTGGGTCGAATAGCTGACAGGGGAGCAGAGTTTGTCCCAGCATGGGAGTGGATGAGGATCTGCTTTGAGCTCCTGGAGATGCTGAAAGCCCACAAGAAGGGAATTCGGTGTGCAACAGTCAACACATTTGGCTACATTGCCAAAGCCATTGGGCCCCAGGATGTGTTGGCCACACTATTGAACAACCTGAAGGTCCAGGAAAGACAAAACCATGTGTGCACCACTGTGGCTATAGCCATTGTGACTGAAACATGCTCCCCCTTCACAGTGCTTCCAGCCCTGATGAATGAGTATCGTGCGCCAGAACTTAATGTGCAAAATGGAGTGCTGAAATCACTGTCCTTGTTGAGTACATTGGAGAGATGGGAAAGGATTACATCTATGCGGTCACCCCACTTCTAGAAGATGCATTAATTGACCGTGACCTTGTCCACAGACAAACAGCTGCATCAGCATTGAAACATATGGTGTTGGGTGTTGCAGGATTGGGGTGTGAAGACACTCTTATCCACTTGCTCAACTTTGTTTGGCCCAACATTTTTGAGACATCTTCCCATGTAATCAATGCAGTCATGGAGGCAATCAAGGGCATGAGAGTGGCACTTGGACCTGCCATTCTGCTGAGCTACTGCTTGCAGGGTCTGTTCCATCCTGCGAGGAAAGTGCGAGAAGTTTACTGGAGGATTTACAACTCGCTGTATATTGGTGCACAAGATGGTTTAGTAGCGGCATACCCAGTGTTGGAAGATCATGGCCAGAACCGCTACAGTCAACCAGAGCTCATGATGTTTGTATGCTTTTCTAATCACATTTAGTTAATGTCATTGAAGTAATGCTGAGTGCTTTCTCAGCTTTAAAGACTGGATTAGTGAAATTGCAAAGATCACAACAAATTGAGCCCCCCTTCCTGGTGACCCAAGTCCCAAGGAGATGTATAATACCTATCATGCTGATGTACAGACAGAAGCTTCTTGCACTCAAAGATTTGCACATACTCTTAAGCTCAGTATTGCATCAGAGTGATTTGCGACGACTGTCTGTCAATGTGCTTTACTAGTTAGGGCAATGCTTTTTGGTTTCATGATATTGCTTGAGATTGTCTGTGGATCTTTATGGCAAATAATTACGCATATCCTCAACCAGCAACAGAAGAAGGGCCAGTTTCATGAAAGGAATGCTCCAATAGTCTTGATGGCTCTGGATGTTGATTGCAAAATTTGGAGATTCTGATGATCCGAGTTTGGGTATTCAGTTCTTTAGGTGGAGATGATGGGAGTTTGCCTATATCCTTTCTTGCAAAAAGCATTCTATAATGTTTTAGGTTTAAATGCAGGAGCAGAAGGCTTAGGCATCTTTTAACCTGTTGAAATTGTTCAAACATGTTGATTTTGCAACAGTGTCTTCAAGAGCATGCCTTGTATCCTGTGGTGTTTTTTCTAGCAGCAATTCTTATTTCCTTACCCATGGCCATATGAGAACCTCAAGTAGAAGGTGGCCACTCCTTCACTTGACTGACATACAGGGCAGATTGATAGCAAGAGTGAAAGTCTGGTGAGTGCAAACAGGACAATGATTGTAGTGCAGTGGAGAAGTTACAATTTGAGCTTGGTTTGCTTACCTGGTGATGAAAGAAGTTGAGAAGCAGTTGGTGACACAAAAATGATCACACTTGTGATATGAATTGAAAGGAACAGCTGATCAGAACTTGTTGGAGGACTATGTTGCAAAAACTCATTTAGAGTTGCTCTTGATTTCATCATCTGACAAACAACAACAGAAGATCTCTCTATCGTAATGTCATAGTGTCATGCATTTATTTGTGTTTGTTGGAGGCTGGTTCAGATGGGCTGCTTGTATTTGGGAGAGATCAAGAGCAAGGAGGCAGACATAAAGAGAAAGAGAGTGAGATTTGAGATTAAATCAATCTGAAATTCTCCTGTCTGTGGATATCTTCGCCCACCTCATGTTTGCCTTGATTTACTTCCTTACTAGCATTGGCACATCATGGATCCTTGGGTAAATATTCCACTGCACAGAAGTACCTACTTTCCACAGAGAGACAACACATGCATACGCAAACACAAAAGCCCTAATTGCAGAAGGCAAGTTGGAGGAGGCAGGGGGTGGGATGGCTATGGACAAGTTGGAAAACATTTTGCAGGATAGGTCAGATCTCCAAAACCCACTGTGTGTAAGTACATAATTCTTCAATCAACTGATGCAAAAATACACTACTGTAGCTGATGAGGGCTCAGATACCCAAAAAATTGCCAAAACAGATGCTATCATAGTTGTTGTCCCACACAAGCATCTGGGTCAAATGGATATGCTTGTAGTCCTCACCACATGGTCAACTGGTTTCACCATGTGCTCTACAACAACTCTGTGTGTGGCTGGCACTTCTTTCAGTTATAGAAGCACATCCATGGAGAGAAATATTTGACACCATAGCCCTAGTCTTGATATGTAAGACATTCAAGAACAGACAACAAAGCTTTGTTTATTGCTTCTTTTACTGTACCAGTGCATCAGATAGACCTGCTCAAATGGTGGAATTTCACATCAGGAATTTATGAACTTGGCAGATACTTCACCACACTTAGCTAGCAACACATTTCATTATACAGCAGGTCACAGTGACTCATTCTTCAAAATGTGGACAGGTGGTTGAGCAGTTGAATGAGACAAGTGCTTGATCATGTTCAAAGTATGTGAAGCATGAACCTGGATGTTTCACATCATGTAAACACTGAACAGCAATATCAACTAGCTCGCGTTTTTATCATGGGTTGTGGATGTCATGTGAAAATCACCACAAAATTTCTTTGGTATCACCCCTCAGCTAAGGAGTAAACCTGGAAACCTCAACTTAGAAGTTTAGCAAGGCAGGTACTGATCTCATTTGTATTACCCAGAACAGGGCATCATCATAGAATCATAACAAAGATTCAGAGGAGTGAGGAGAACATAGAATTATTATATTCTCTAGAGCTAAGTAGCTGTAAAACAGAAGTAGAATGCTGTTGCTTTACAGAAGAATTCAGATTATTATACATACATGAAATCTAAAATTACAAACAGAATAAATAGGAGCAGTTTCCAAAGTGTGAAGCTTACATGCCTGGCCTCATACAGCTGGAGGGATTGGCTCTCTCACCTGCATTGTCTTTCCCTACCTGACTGTGTTGTCCAGTGGTGTTGTTGCTGCTGCTCATTGCAGATTTGCCCTTACCTGCTCTTGCAACAGGCTGGCTATTACTTACTATCTGCGGACCTCGATTGAGTTCAATGCGAAGGGAACCTTGCCTGTAGATCACAGTAATAAACATAGCACACAATTATAAAAGCATAAGTTAATCCAGAGTGGAGTTTCAGCAGCCAGGCTGTACCATTACCAGCAATGCAGACTCCCAGACAATCTGGTTTACTGGTGAGTACCTAAAACCTCAAACCCAAAACTCTTTCTTGACACCGTTTGACTGACTCAAGTGGGATCCAAGCTGAACTGTTTTTTGTAAGGAGCATGCCTGATTGTCATCTTCCTTTGCCGTTTGGCTGGTGGATCATCCACCATCTGCTCATTATACGTTGCTCCCACACCATTTGCTAAGGTCAAAGCATTCTGCATCCCTTGCCCAGGTTCCCAGGAAATGTCCGACTCAGTTGAACCCCTTGTAGGAAGACACTCCAGAATTTGGCAATCTGGGTCTTCTCCCTGATCTTCAATGGATCTCTCAACACTCCTTGTTTCATATGGTAAACTATCCAGAGAAGCCCCTGATGCATCATCTGCCCTTGATATTGTGCAAGGAAAGAACTGTATCTCTCTTGGGGCCTGCAGAGATCAAAGTTGGACAGCATCTGAAATAAATCTTCAGTTGAACAGACCAGTTATAGCAGGTTTGCTGATGTTAAGGGCCATTAAATTCCATGAGACGAATTTCCTAGAAGACATATGTACAGGAGTCCTGGCAAAAGCAGAAAATTTTGAGAAGACAAAAATTGTGCCCATACCAGGACACCTGAGGAGGCCAGCAGTGGTGGAACTTGAGGGGACACCATCTTAGGCATACTGTTCAACATCGACTTTCTCATATGGTTTTGCAGTTGCTGTTGTTCCACTTCTCTTTGCAAAAGTAGCTCTAGTTTGTGCTTCCCACCATCTACTTGTGTTGTCGACATCTCCAGCTCTCTCTGCATGGGTATAAAAGATGGCATGACAGCACATAAAATACCACCATTCCAGAAACTCTCTCATTCTTGATCTGGTAACTACATAAAACAAGAGAGAGAGAGTGAGGACAGAATGAGTGAACTGAAAGAGAAGAAGAAACCCACCTCCAGCAGTCCAAGTGCAACAGCAGGCTCACTGATCTTCCAGACAGGATGGTCAGGCAGCACTAATGGTGCTCTTCCCACTGAGGTAATTGATGGCACATCATGTGATACTTTCATGCCCTTGAACTGCATGCAAGTTTCTCACTGTAGTTAGATAATGTGCATTTATCTGTGGCCAAATGCAATGATAGAGTATACCAAAGGTCCTGTTTCAGTATCTTCACCAGAGACTGTTGCTCAGGCGCTACATTCATGTGTACCCACATTGAGTTTTAAGTATGTAGGGTGGTGAATTGGCTTGTGAGTGGGTATCAGAATTGATTCTCATTTGAGTCAAAATGATTAGGGACCAGACCCATCAACACAATTTAGGCACCATAAAATGGAAAAAGAGTCACTTACATAAGTGTGTAAGAGAGCCTCATCAGCTGTGCATCGACGTGCTGGGTCGAATGCTAGCATTCGTTGTAACAGATCAATGGCATCATCAGACACATGTCCTGACAACCGTTTCACTACATTTCCAGCCTGCATTTTCAATAGCATAGATGAGTGGGGGTCTCCTGTTGTAGAAATTACTGGAAATCCATTGCTCCTGAATGAGGTAAAACAATAGTCTTCAGAAAGACGAGTGGAATATTTGAGTGCTCACTCTTCCGGGAACTTTCTTGAGGTATGCACGCCAGTGGTCACTAGGCACACTCTCAATGTCTTTCCAGCAGGGCGTGCCAATTACATCAAAGGTCACATCCAGCTGCAGTTAACCATAAAATTCAGGACACAGAAATTATGCAAAATGTGACCAGCTTGCCTGTTATTGTGCATCAGCAATGGCAAAGATGGTCACCTGGTTTCCTGCTGTGAGGTATTTGAGGTTCAGGAAACATTTACAGGCACCACATGTTCTTCAGGTCAACATGAAACCTCCACCGCTATGGATCAAACTAAGGACTCAAGAAGAAGGAAGGGTGCACCTGTTCATGCAATTCTGAGGTAGCATCATCAGTATAAGCTTCTCCTACCAATGGTGTATTTGGCTCCCCTCTATACCCAAAGACACAATCAGACATGTACACAAGATTATAGTAGCCTTTTTCTGGTCAAATTGGGGTTCATGTCTTCTGTTCAAAAGAAATTTGTTGCAAAGAAAGGAAGCAACATACCGCACTCCAAAAAGTGGCTTCGCCCGAGATCCTTGTCCTTGAAGGTAACTTTGTCTCATAAGAAGCTCCTGTGCAGACCCAATGATGAATAAAAATCAGGCACAGAGTTCCTATCAAATTAGCTGACATTTGGTAATCCATCAAACATCATCATGCCAGCCAACCAACACACTTGCACTTTTTCAGTTTTTTACTACTACATCAAGTGTTTGATAGCCAGGAGCTGTGAAAGAACATTTTACTAGCTGAATTCAAACATTTCCCTGGCTCCCTGTGTTGATATAAATGCTGGACTAGATATGCCAACATGTACAAAGCCTTACCCCAAAAATGCAGCCAACCGACCACCTGCCATGTGCCAAATGATGATAAAAGGTTTATATCACAGAGGGGAGCCTTAATTTCATGCCTCCATGTCAGTTTGCTACAGCAAGAAGGGGAACAACCATGCAGTTGCTTGAAGTCTAGGAACTCATAAATGGGTGTGCTGCTTTGTTTGCTTACAAGACATGCTTCTCGATCTTACTACATATGCAGAGTAAATCAACTGCTTCCTAGATTGAGAATTGCAGTCACTCTTTCCACACATCAAAAATAAATCACTGCAGCTTACATGTCAATGGCAGACGTGTACTGGCCTTGAGACATCACCACCTCTGGTGCTCGGTGGCTTGGTGTGACCACCTGTACAACAAGAGAATAGTTTGATTCTCTTGCAGAAAATCAGCAGAAACAGAGATGACATTTTCACTTGATTGATGCAATCCCAAGCCAACAACTTGGTTTTCTGTTTGCAGTAACTTCCTCAATAGACCATGCAGTGGGATGCTTTTCATGAAGTCCTATTTCTGGAGTAATGATTGTGTTTCTGGAGTGATGATCATTACTCCAGAAAACTGCACAAGCAAGCCTTTGCTTCCAGACCCAACAAACTAGCAGATAATTGTTTGGCATCATTCTGCTGATCTGAATCCTAACAAGTATCACTACAGCGGGGGTGCCAGCATCACAAAATCTCAACCAAACCTCACAAAAGCACTCACCATCTTTGTGTACTGCCGAACCAACATGGGTTTTTTGGCTGTTCCTGGCCTTCTGCCAGTTGGCTTGGGTTCCAATGCAGTTGAAGCCTGCATTAAATGGCAAAAGAAGGACCAACTTTAGCCTTGTGAAACAGCATTTGTACTCTCATTTCATCCTCCAATAAGCAGAGCAAGGTAGCCTCTTCTGTGAATTCAGAAGCAGAACAATTGCTTAGTCTTCATTATAAGTCACCAAAACACTGCACTTGCTAAACTATACAAGAATCTCCTCACCTCAAGAGCTGAACGGGCAAGTCCAAAATCACACAACTTTACACACATTTTTGCTGTCAGAAGCAGATTCTCAGACTTGATGTCCCTGCCACAGAAAGCACAATCACTAAAAATCCTTCAACTATAATAGTCAACAACCAGTGCCCCGTATGGGGTGGGATTCTTCTCTCTCTAAAAAGTGGCAATTATCCTCACAAGCATCCATTCACATGTCAAGGAGGATAAAAGAAAAAACCAACCATACATGTTCTCAGTTGTTATCACTAGTTATGGATGGATGATAGCACAAAAGAAAGGTTACAGTATCAACCATTGTATGGAAATTGCCCTATGAGAGAAAAATCTCCACAACACTGACTTGAAGGTAAACATGGAGAATGAGTGCAGTCACAAACTTATAAGATCACACACAACATACCTACCTGTGCCACACATGACATGAGTGCATGTACTGGACAGCCACAAGCAGTTGCCAGATTAAGAGCCTTAGAGCCGCAGGTGTCAGTGGCTCATTCTGGTGGTACAAATCACCTCTGCATAGGAGAAATTCATGCTTCCAAGAGTTTAGCATTGGACTTCATGATTTCCAAAACCTGTATGATGCCCTAGTATGTACACCTTGACCTAAACCCTCTTCTATGTAGACTAACTGACTGTAATGTTTTCCTGAACAAACTATAGATCTCAAACACAGAGAAAAAAGACTGTTGCCCAATAAGAATATTAAGCTCTTGGAACTGGTTATAAGAGTTGCACCTCTCAGCAAATTCGGTGGCGATATACAGATCTGTCGTATCTGATGATTCCAAATTTTGTGTTGTGAACACATTTGTCACTGCATACATTTAGCATATATGAATAAACGACATCAATTCTTAAAGACTGAAGAAACCCATAAAATCTATGAAAGAAAGTTTCATCAATCAGCTCTCCCACTCATGGGTACCCACTACCTACTTGGCAGCACAGATTTTTTAGGTTTATGCTGCTTGATTTTGCGCTATTGGCTCATTTTTTCAATCCAATCCATGGGGTTTGCATAATGTCCAGTATTTGTACATTTTGACTGCAATTTATTGCCATACCACCCGGGCAGACCATTTGACTTACATGATATTATGTGGGGGTGACAAAGGCGCCGCATTATGCAAACTTCCCGCAGCACCCGTTTGGCCAGCATGTGGCAGTAAAAAATATCTGGCACTCTCTGCCAGCCAGAAGCCCAGAAACCCATCAGCCTCTATGCACTAAAATAGAAGATTTTTTTGGTTTCGGTAAGAAGCAAGCCAGTGCTGGCAAATGCCTTCTTCCCCATCCAAAAACCAGGCATGACCATGTAGACATTTCTTTTTTTTTTGCATCTAAAATCCCCAGCTCAAAGAGGAGGCAAGAGAGGATGATTTGCACCTTGAGAGCAATAATCTGGTTGAACTCCAGGTCAATTGCTTTACACACATCACCATATGTACCTGACCCTATGTGTCCTTGCAATTTGTACCTGGGTCCAACTGCAACAAATAAAACTGGAACACTAAATCAAAAAAAACAAAGGAGCTGAATCTAAACCCCAAGAAATCATAGACAAAAGCAAAATTCTAGTCACTAATCTCTAATCTTCAAATCACAAAAACCTCACACAAAACAAAGTGCTGAACCCAACAAAAAAAAGAAAAGACAAAAGGAGTTTCACAAAACCCCAAAACCCTAAAATTCAGGGTCCAGAATCTCAACCCCACCCACAACTAATTATGTTGTTGGTGACACAACCCGTACTTAAAACGAGTTCTTTTGTAAGCACCTAATCCAAGACAAAATAGTGTGCATCTTTTTTTTGTTTTGTTCTCCTCCCTGGTGGGGGGAGGTAGGGGAGGGGAGGGAGTTTTACAACATACATACCGAGCCATAGTTTGCCACAAACTGTGTAAATTCCTTTGGAAGCATCCACTTCATTGACTTCATTCCATGCCATGATTCCCTTCTTCTGCTGCTGCTGCTGCTGCTGCTTCTTCTTCTTTCTTCTTCTCCCCCCAGCAGCACTACTGCTAGAAGCAGCCAGCAGTGCACATAGGCTACTCAACAGCTCAAGGAGCTCATCACCACCATTATATGAGCATGACGACGACTACTACTACTACTACTACTAGGAGGAGGACTGCATCCCTCAAGCACTTGTATTGAAAGCAGGTTTGACTAGTTGCTTGAGGTAGATCCCCTTGACTAGGTACCTATGTGGGGGAAACAGTATATTCTAGCATACGGTACCCAGGAAAAGGCGTAGGTTTTTGCAGATTCGACGTAACCCCCTCTCCCTAACCCCACCTCCGACCCTCAAGTACCCATGAGTGTTGCAATATGAACTGTAACACTCTTTCTACACTAATTGATTGTGCAATGCAAAGCACAAGGATGAGGGCCATTACCAAAGTACGGGACTGCACTTGGTGCTGCCCGATTTTGGTTAATATCTCCGAGACCCACGTGCTTTACCAAGTGTAAAGAGCGATCTTGCATTTTGTTGGCAAGGATATTGTGTTTTAGCTTCATCGTAGAGTATAGTAGCTTAAGGGATTTTGGCCTCTAGGTAATATTGGGTCTATTTTGATACGAGGACTTTTGAAAGTTGATATTTATACTTTGGCTTGTGTTGAAACTTGAGATTAGTTATAATAGAGTTATAATATCTTGAAAGATTTTGGTTTCTTTTAGAGGATTTGCTTTGAAGATTATATTTTCGCATGGTGAAATATTTGAGTTTCCATAATTCTTCTTTTTTGCCTTGAGATACTTTTTAATGTAAATGGCAAGGCCACAATGTCACACACCCCTTGTTCTTTTTTCCTTGTGATACCTGTTGAGTATCATGGGGCAAAATAAGGTGTCGGGGTATGCATGGGTCATGCCTAGGGTTTGGAAAAGAAATATAATAAGAGGAACTCATGGCAAAGTTTTTATCTTTTTTTTTTAGGGTGGGGTTTTTGAGGTACCCAGCTCACATATATTTGGTAGAGTAGATTGTGGGGTTAGTTGCAAGGTGTAGGGATTTGAGGGGTTTAAGGGTAGGGTGTAGGGTTTAAAATAGGGTTTTTGGATGTAATCGCATTGTTCAAATTTGCAAGAAAACTTGTATGAGAATGTAGAAAGTTTGGACAATTTGTTGAACATAAGAACATGTTTTTGTTGGGCTTCATCTTGATGGTGGGAATTGTAGGCACCAATTTTATGGCAATCTTCATAAAAACTAAAAAATTTATATTTATGTGGATATGTTTTATTTTTGGGTTGCGAGATTTGTGTCATTTTCTCCTATAAGATAGAGTGCTCAAATGTAATTTGAAGGTTTAATCGATAAAGTGTGTATGTCTTTTTTTTATAATTATTTATAATTTTCAAAGAATTGAATTAATTTATGGAGGAATAACTTTGGGAATAAAACGTGAAATATATAGGTTTATGGTCTGTCCAATATGCTTGTGTTGTGCCAAAATGTGATTGTTGTGTGGGTGCAATAGTCCAAATATGGTTTCTATGTGTTTCATATAATATAGTAAGTTCTATAAAAAATATATTTTAAAATTGTATTGGTTCACTAAATTTTATAATGCTAATGATTTAGACATTTTTCATTAATATTTTAATATTGAAATTTCCCATTACTATTGTTGGACAATTTTTTGGAGTTTGTTGTAAGTTGGTTTGTAAAAAATTAATAAAATGATGTATTACCAATGTGGTGGTTTATAAATTATAATTATATGTATTGCTTGGTGGGTGTTTTCGTTAAATGTTGTAGATATGAGTTTCGTTTTAGAATGTGTCATAGTTGTTGATTTTGATGAGATCATTGTTTTGTTGTAAAGAATCGCAATTCCATGTTAATCATAACAAGAAATAATATGATTTTTTTTTGATATTGTAGTATAAATATTTGGATCAATATGTATATTTTTAATTTTTGTTTCATATGAACAAAATATATGAGATGTGAGTATGTTTTGATTTGTTAAAAGATTCAAAATCTGTAATTTTAATGAACGAGTGTTTAAAGATTGTATAAAATTATAGTTTTTCTTTGAAACTTTTGAAGTGAAATGAATGATAATTCATACTTTGCATATGTGCTAAGACAAATCATTTCTTCTTACACAATTGGATCTACATGGAAATTGTCTTTGGATAATGGGGATAATAAATATACATTTTATCCTATATAAAGTTGTGTATGTTAAACCATATTTTGTGACATCTGATGAGTCAAATGCTAAATGATCAAAAGTTAAACCTTGTGCACATGTGTAGTGCATGTTGCAGTTAATTAAATTGGGAATTGTATTCTTGTGATTATGTGTGAAGGAATACTAGCTATTTGTATTTTATTTATTTATCATTCTATTGGTGTCCAATTTTTTTGAAATTTTTGAGTTTTATCATACATATGTGTCTATTGTAGCTTTATGTTTAAACCAATACAAGGATTTTCAAAATTGATCCATAATAATTGTTTGTTGAAAACTTCTATATAATCTTGAAACGTTTCATTTGCATCATTGACAAGCCTATCCAATGTTGAGTAATTACGTACACAATTTGACTAATATGTTTTTCTTCAATAATAGTTCAATGTGTAATCCATTTGTTTCATCGGGTAATTGAAATAACTTGAAATGGGTTGGGCTTGTATTAATCAAATGCCTTGCGTTAAGAATTCAAATGTTTAACAAAGTGTTATATCCAAAAAAATTATTGTGCATATTTTTTTTGCATTTGTATAAAATAAATGCAATAAAACATCATTTAATAGTGTTGGTTTTAAACAAATATTGTTTATATATGATATGTCTTTAGTAGTTTAGTTTGTGTTGCAGTTCAAAATCTATTGAGAACATGAATGAAATTGATATCATTTTGTTGCATAACTTGATACAGTTCATAACATTTTACATGTTAATGCCAATAAACCCATTTGATTTTGTTTGAAAATCCAAGAATCTCTAACTAGAGGTGTTTAATAGAAATCACATGTCATAATTATGTCAAGACCACCCATAAACTGATTATGAACCTATTTTCATCTATTATCAATAAACAAAGTTGATCATGATTTTTTATTAAACCATCTTTATTTTCATCAAAAAGTGATTTTAGTTTGTTTATGCTTCTATTCAATGGGATTGTCAATGCAATGTGTATTGTTCCGTTAATGTTGAATGTTGCCTTTCTTGTATATGGTAATTTCATTTTTTTGGTTTTAAAGGATAAGGATTTATAAATTATATTATGTAATATGATAGCATGTATTATATTACTTGGTGTGAATTTCGTTTTGCAAGAACCCTTGCTCTTAATTGTCTTCCTGCTTAGATGCCTATTTCATCAAAATTTCAGGTATGGTTTGCAGCATAGTTGTGTTTATTATAAAGGGACTATAAGTTTTGGTAGAAGCTTTTGCAAGATTATATTGTTAGCCCTTGTGTTCGGCTAATATCCAATCCTTCATCTTAATGAATGTTGAGTTCAGGATGTCTTCTTTTGAACCAATACCATTGAGAACACCTTGATACCCCTCCTCGAAAAGGTGTTGGCCTTGTTTGAGTCAATTTTGCCACTTTCATTTTAATTGTTGTAGGCTAATTGATAGCCCAACTTCCTGCATAAGAAAAACCCAAGCAACCATAACTTACTTTTTTTCTTTTGTTAACACACCTGATGGTCCAGGTTTCTTAAATCTTGTTTTCTCATACAAATGATTAGACAATGAGGTAAGAACTATGTTCAAGTGCCTACTTGCCTTCCTCAATGAAGTTGTCCCATTTTCAATTGCATCCATGGCCTCCTCCATTGCTTCATTGGTTCATTTGCCTTTAGTGATTAGAAAATTGCATCTATTAACTCTCCTTTGTTTTCTTGTTAGTTCTTGTCCATAAGACGGTGGGACATTATCCTTGTTTTGGCTTAGCTCTTTTTGTAGTCCACTTCAACTCCTATGAGGTACATTGATCATCATGATCTAGATCCCCCTGGTCCTAACTTCCAACACATTGGGGGTGTGTTATTTGGCCCTACAAAAGGTACAAATTTGAATCTTTTGTATTTTGCCCAACTTTCAAGGAAGTATGACAAGTCGGGGTATGTTTGAAATGCATATGTCTCTAGTTGTTGGGAAGAAGTTATCAATGCATATAATTGTTCAAAGTCATCACAAACTAAATCTTGGTCTGTTGTTTTTGTACAAGTAGTAGGTGTGTACAACAAACTATAATTTCTTGGAGTTGGATAAAATTTGCTTCTCTTGTGATTACCTAGATTGTATCTACAAATTATGGAACTTTGCACCCAGCGATAACATATAAACTTCTTGGACATTTGGTTATAAAGTTGATCTATTGCAAGTTTTCTTAGTTGTCCCTTTACATTCACGTCTGAATCCTAAGTTCCTATCTTTTCTTCAAGAGCACTAGGGTTTGATCTTTGATGTTCAAGTTGTTGTATATCTTCAATGGTTACTCTATTATTTAGATTCTACTGATCTACCTCTAGTTCTTATAGTTCTTCTTTGGCTACTTTAAGATGCCCTCCTTGCTTTGGTTGATATGCTAAAACTTTTGTTTTTGATCTAGAACTCTCTACAACTTTTATGTTACTTTCTTGTTGTTGGTCTAGCCCATATGCTCTCAAAATGTTGATGAAAGATTTCAAACTATCTCTCTCACAATTTGGAAGCTCTGACATGTTGAAAGAATTTTGCTTGTGAATTTGAAAGATAGGATTATGAATCCAAACCTTGCCTTGTGAATTTGGCAAATTCATTTTGATGGGAATTGGATGTGCTTGAATTTGGGGAGAAATTGGGAGTTTTAAATACTGTGTATCTACTATTCTTGCATTGGATTCTTGTAACTTTAATCCTTGTTTATGGTTAATTGTGTGTTATTTAACATGACCTTTGCACCCCATCACCATGGTGATACTCATTTTATTGTGTACTCCAATTGCTTATGACCAAACACTCATTCACACTCCAAACTTGGGGCTGGTGTAAAATTGGACCATCTTTCTCCCATGACCAAACATTAAAAGTACCCCTCATGTTCCCCCCCTTGCATAATGAAAATCAACTCATGGCCCATCACTATACTAATCCCTTTGTAATATTATTCAATTTTTTTACAAATGTACCCACCTAAACCCCTAATACCAAAACTAAAATTCGATGCTGGTCACCAATATGAAAGATTTAAAACAATTTTTTTCTAAACCAAACGTTTGGTAATGGGTTAAAAAGACAGCACCCATAAGCAATTTTTTGTCCTAACATAGGTTAGTTCCTGCATTACATGGGTGTTTGGTGATAGGCTTCTGTTTGGTGATGGGCCAGTTTACCTTAGTACAAATGTGATTATCTTTTTTTTTAATGATCTTTGATAAAGCTAACAAACTTTCATCCAATATAACTTGAGTTCATAGTAAAACATTAAATGTAATATTTTATTTTCAGGACAGAGCCTCTCGTCGACAGAATATTAGTATTTTGAAAAAACAGTTCGCCACAAAAAAAAAAGCTTTGTTGGCGCATCGTTCACACCGAGTTCCGACTGAAAACCGACAGGTTGATTCTGGTGCGGAATGACGGATTTTCTCCAGAAGGCCACGGGTGGAAGTCTTATTACGGATTGGAATCTGTCATCGTCTCTGCCATAGCTGCTGCCTTCCGAGCACGTACGCACGCACGGCAGCGATGGCGGGATCCGCGCATCATGCCCAGGTTTTGCCCTTCCTTCTGCATTCCTTCTTCTCCCCCTCCTCTTCCTCTCCTCGTGGTTTCCTTCTCTGGTTCATGGCATGCACTTCAGGCTTGCAGAGGACTTCCATGTTTCAAACATGTTCGATGATGATCTGTTGTCCTTGTTCTTGGTCTTTTTTCCTGAGCATCCTTGATCTGTTCTCGGCATGAAATTCCACCAGGTTTGTCCAGGCTAACTAATTCCTTGATTTTCCTCCATTTCTTTTTCCTGCAAACCGGCTTCGACTTTTGCCCTTGACAGTTTTTGTTTTTTTTTTTGTCTTTTCTTCTCCTTAACTCAAATTCTTTCTGCTGCCTGATTTTTGTGCTGAACATTTCTACTGCTTTGGAATGGTTCTTTGCGTGTCTTTTTATAGCCGCTGTCTTTTTTTGTGAGGCACTCTCTCAGGTTGCGTGCACCAGCAGCCCAAAGTTACGCTGTCTCCGTGGTTCCATTTTCTATGTTTTGGTGGTTCAAAAGTTAGGAATTACAATTGTGCAAAGTACAAGAAACTACTGCATGGTCGATTTGGACAATAGTTTAGTATAGTTCTTTTTATTGATCTTCACATGCCTTGCCAATGATGTAAGTAGATGGCTGTGAGGTCTGCAATTGCAGGATAGTGTGCTCAATTGTTCTCCCAAGGACTTGACTACTACTGTCTACGCTCAGACATTGAGTGGATGATGCTATACATGGAGTCCTGTGAACTAACAATCCCACATTAGTATGTAACATGATGTAGTTATATCTGATCCTCGAAGAAAACATGTGCAGGAGTGTGGCATATGTCCGCCATGGTTTTGCCAGTCAGAACTGTTTTTCTCTCTTATCTGGAATGTGCAGTTTGTTCTGACTCTTGACAGAAATTTTCAAATTGAATCAGGTAAGACAGGAAAAAGATGGGAAAGTATCTGCAAACATATGTACGACAACACAAGCTCATGAGGATTCAGCAGGTATACCTATTATATCTTGAACTTGACTGCAGTTTCTGTTCTGTTTTTTAAATGCATTTGTCTGAGTTTGAGTCCAAAGGGTGTGGTATATTCATAGATCACAATCAGAGGGTCAAGGGGTCAGAGGTATTTGTGGGTGGGCTACTGCGTAGTACAAATGAGGAGCATCTTCAAGAGGATTGTAATCAATGTGTCAGAATTCACATGATGAGTTTCTTTGTGGTGCTTCAGCACGTTTTTTCTATCTGGTCCTAATTACTGAAAAAAAATTCTTCCATCATGCCAGAAGTTCATGAAGAGAACCAGTTTCCATGCCTAGAAAGAAAATGTAGTGGAAGCTAATGGGTTAACAATAGTAACAAACCTTACCTATGTAGTGAAGTACAATAGAGCAATGTGGCAATGTCTCTGGATGTTTGCATAACAGTTATTTGCAAGTTGTGGGGACATTGTGGAGGTGCGCATCATGAAAGATCATGTGGGGTCTCAAAAGTAATGTCCAGCTTTCTCTAAGTTGTGCACATGAAGTATGCAAATGTGAATCACCACATGATGATTGTTGGAACCCATCTACACTTAGGCAAGGTATATGTTGTGTGACTAATCAAAGCTCAGAGCAACAAGGATTATCTTGAACAAACTTGTACTTCCTTGCAATCTGTGTAATCTTGCTCTCTTGATTAGGGACCTGCACTGCAGGAAAGTTTTGATCTGTTGCCTTCTTCCCCAAGGCCCATTTCCCTTCTTCATCCAAGAAGTTGAGGACTTGCAACTGATTGATTACCTGGAATCATGGGCTTTCTGGCTGTGGTCCTTGTGTTTCACTAGCAATTGGACTGCTTGTATTGTCTTACATCAGTACTTTCTTCTGTGGAGTGGACTTTGTAGCACCCTTCTTTTTTTTCCATTGGTTTCTCCCATATGGATTGACAGGGTTTTTGTTGCAGGGGTATGGATTTGTGCAGTTCTCGAGTAAAAAGGCAGCTTTGAAAGCCCAGAAGGAGAAGAATGGAAAACTGGTGTGCATCCTTTCCTCAAGTCCTTCTCTTCCCTTCATGGCCATTTAAACTTGAATCAAGGAACAAAACTGAGTAACACTAATGGACAATTTAAACAAAGAAGAAACAATAAAAAATTAATAAAATCTAAAATGTAATGTTGAAATCCATATTCTGTTAATATCAGACGTGAAATCATGAAGTACAAATAAATTATTAAAAGAGCCGAAAAATGACTTTACTACCTATTTGGTCTTCAACAGAAATCGGTAAATGGTTATGGGTCCTTATTGTAGGCAGTACTTTATCTTATTTTTTCCCTTTGTCTGCCCTTGTCCTGATGCATCTTTTCTCAAAAGACATGGATGATGCCCAGACACACTTTGGACCCATGTTATGCATGTTTGGAACTTGTAATGGACACATCCATCATAACCCCACAACCTGCATAACAGGACCCAAAGTGTGTATGGGCAAATCCATGGTGTGTTTGGGACCACCAAACCTGTCTTGGATGGGCAAAAGGGCAATTAGGGAAAAAAAAGAAGGTAGGCAATACTTGGCTATTGACTTGTCCTAAGCTCGTTATTGTGGGAATGCCTTCACCTTGGGGATTTAGCTTACATGTAAAGCATTTATTTACCCAAAAAAAGAAGGGGTTGGATGTTTAGGGGTTAGAGAAGCCCACCCACACCCTTATTGGGGCCTCTAAGTGTGCCTATCACATTGAATATAGAGTGTTAATTGTTTCACCAGCTTCATTAAACAAACCTTAAATTAAACAATACTATTGTAGCATGTGACATTGGCCCAAGTGTGAACACATTCTTTGTTTTTCACATTTTCAGAATTGAAATTTTTTAAATTTGGCAATGTGAACACATTGAGGGCGCAACTGATTTTTCCTTTCAAACCCAATTTTTGCAATTTGTTTGAATTTTCAGCAACAAAATCGACTCAAAAATCAATATCTTCCACATCTTAGCTCTGAAAATTGTGAAATAAACTCTATTAAATCTGACTGACTTGCCAAGGGCTTTCCAACAACACCAAGAACACCCCCAAATTCAAATTCAGTTTTGATTTTATTCAATTTTCATTAAGAATAACCAATGACTTCCACACTACAGTTTCAAACCAAGTCAGTGTACCCTCTACTCATCCAAAGTTTTCCAGAAATACCTAGAGCTCAACATGAAACTCTGTGGTTTGGGAGATCTGACCATGACAAACGAAACAAAACAAACTACCTTGCTTCATAGATAGATATGGTGAAAAACTATTGAAGGGCCACCACTTGGGCAAAATATTAAGGCTAGCCAATCAGAAGCAATAATTTATCTTATTGGGCCTTGTGCTATCTTGTAGGCCTTTACAGGTCCAACCCCTTTTTTCACTATTTGAAGGCTATATTTTGTCCAACCAATCTAAAGGCATTTTACTGCTGCATGGGGATGATGCCCTGATAGGTGAGAATTCTTATACCATACCTGGTACTCAGGTTCAACACTAATTAATTCCTAAGAAGGCCAGCTCAAAAAGTAAAACAAACTAAGGGTGACTTTAGATGAGGGTCCAAGGTCCAGGGACCAATGAATTCAAGCAATCGTATCGGTCGAAAGCTTTAAATTGGTCCCAAGGCCTTTAAACGAGGGTCCAAGACCAAAAAGTGGCAAATTGAGGCTAAACCTACATGGCACCTGTTTTGGAGGGGAAATCAATTGGTTTAGACCAAAAAGCAGTGCTAAAAGGAGAGCTCTTGATTTGGAGAACGAAGAATCAGGCTAGGGGCCAAGGTACAGTTCAACTCAAGGATTCAATTTGATTCAAATCAGTCCAAATTGGTTCCTAGGAAATTGGACCCTGAACCCTTGTCTAAAGTGGGCTTAAGAGCAATAGAGATATCCATAAACTGGCGCCTTGTTTGCCACCCTCTTTCATCCTGACTTTAAATTTTGATCCTGACTTTCATATTTCCTGAAAGTCCCATAAACTGGGACAAATACGAGGTGGAAACTGGGCCAGTTTTGGAGGGAGCACATATTTCGCCTACACACCTTCTCTACATACATACATAAGGGGGTTCACTTAAGTCCCCTACCCAGGCGGTTTACCTAGAGGATCTAACTACCTACTTAGGGGGTCTACCTATGTACATAGGGGTCTACCGAGAGCCATAATATTTCGCCAGGTAGTGGCACTTCGATAGTGTAGCCTGCACTGTTATCCCAAGTGTGAACACACATTGAGGGCTCAAATAATGTTTCCTTCCGAACCCAATTTTCTGCAATTTGTTTGAATTTCCAGCAACCAAAAATCCACTCAAAAATCAATCTCTTCCACACCTTAGCTCTGAAATTTGTGAAATAAACTCTATTAAATCTGACTTGCCAAGGGCTTTCCAATGCCAGCAAGAACACCCCCCTCAAATTCCAATACAGTTTTCAGTATCGATTTTATTTAGTTTTCATTGAGAAAATGGTTCAATAATCAACAGCTTTCACACCATAGCTCCAAACAGTCTCAAACCAAAAAGTTTGAGAATGGTTTGAAACCCCTAACTCATCAAGAGCTTTCCAGAGATACCAAGAGCTTGGCATGAAATGCCATGGTTTGGGAGACCTCAACTTGACAAATCAAAACAAACTACCTTGCTTCATAGATAGATGGTTAGGTTTTTAAATTTGTTGGGAGGGTGTATGCAAGGTTCTTTCTTCTTCTTCTTTTTTGGTTGCATTGAGCCACTTTGATTGGCCTATAGCAAAGAAATTTTTGAAACATTGTGCACTTCCCAAACAGAAGTATAGAGATGTTTTTCCCTTAAGCCAAAGCTTTAATGGTTATGAAAGTTCAACGTTGGGCAAAATATATGTGATAAAATGTGATGCTATTGGGAACAATTTGAGGAACAGATTGGGAACTTGGGAACATGTTGAGAATCCACATTGGGAACATGGTGGGAATACCAAAATCCAAAGAACTCCAGCTTCCTCCTCCCTTTCCAACTTCCTTTGATTTTCTTGGAATGTTTTTTCTAAATAAGAAGAGTGTCTTGTAAGTTATGACTTTTTTTTAGACCTTGTGTATTTTCTGCATTGTAGAGTGAGATGCATTTAATTTGTTGCACTTACCCTGCTACCTCGGCTAACTTCAACACTAATTATGTTATTTTCAAAAAGGTTGAAAGTTTCCTGAAAAAAATACAAAAGGAATTTTTTTTTTTCCAGGAAAATATGGAATTGTCATGAATGTTTTATTTGTGAAAATGAAAAATTTGAAAATAAATTAATTATTCAACAAACATGTGTCGAAGTTGCCAAGGTACTATGGTATTTAGTCATTTGGCCCCCATGGAATCAGAAAATATCATATTGTGGTAAGATTACAAAGTGCTATCGTGCGCCGCTAGTAGTAACACAACTTGAAGCATGAAGTGAAATTTCCACAACAGTTTCAACCCCAAAATGCCCACATAGGGCCCAGTTTTCTTATACCTTTGAAGGCGGGAGGAATTGTGATTTGGGGGGGGGGATTTTGATATTCCCACCAGGTTCTCAATGGTGTTCCCAATGATGTTCCCAATGTATTCTACAGGTCCCCACGAGTTCCCAATAGGCGCCACAATGTATTCCTTTGCCCAAAATTCTACCTTTGTAACCTATACTGCTAGACCAAAGGAAAAAGGCTACATAGTCTTTTCTTTTCCAAATATCCAAAGTGTGGGTCCAAAAATTCCCTTTATTTGCCCTTTTTTTTAATAAAACCCACAAGTCAACTTTATTATTAAAAAACCCACCAAGGCCAATAAGATTTTAACAGAAGAGTGCAAAGCATGCGCAAAATGAGTGAAAAAAAAAGTCAAAAAATCCACACAAAGGTTTTTTGTTTTTTTTCCCCATGCACAAAAGGACCCAGAGTGTATAAAGAGACGAGGTCTCAGGGTGATTGGGAACACAAGTGTTGTGTTGTGGCCACTAGAGCTTCTCTTTCCAGATCCTTTGTTTACAATCTTATTTCTCTGCTGTCTTTGAGCTTTGCTTTACCAGAGTCACAAGCATATTGAAAGCAAAAAAAGCAAAGGGCATTCATTATTGGGATTCAAATTACAAGCTAATCTATATGTCCAGGATTTCAACAATTCCTTCCTTCTGTCATCTTCGTCTTTCATACTTAGAAGTTCAATACATTGAAGTGTGTGAAAGAAAGGTGAATTTTCTCTTCTCTTTGGATCAGCTTCTCAAGTAGATACTACATTCTAGATGGTGGATTGGTAGACAGTTCATGAAAGCACCCAAAAAAGAAAAGAAAACAGAGAGAGTTTGTTGTTTGCGTTCTGGCATATTATCAATGGTTAAACACATTGGTCTTGGGCATACCCAAGAGGTTTTGCACATGCATCTAATATTATAACTTGTGTGTGCTTTGGAAGCTGGATATTTGTTCATGGATCTTGCAACTATCTGAGGACTAGAATACAAGAGAACCTAGTTGGTATTATATAGTTATTTTCAGATCCTTCTCATTGGAAATTAATCCTTGGATCAATGATGACAGAATAATCACTAAAATGGAGAAGAGCTGTGTTTTGGTGCTTGGAGCTACGGGATACATTGAAGTACATTGCAAAGGCAAGTGCTCAATTGGGTCATTCCACTTTTATTCTAGTTCGAGCAGCCACTTTGGACTCTTCCAAAAAGGAGCTACTTGACTCATTTACAGCAGCTGGGATCACAATCTTACATGTATGAGACACCTGGAATTACCCTTGTTTTTTTTTTTCCAAGATATGTATACACCAAGGCTATTCATATTTTTGAGGAATTTTTTTGTTCCTGAATCCTTTGTGGGTTTATTCTTGTAAATTGTGTTGATGTCATTAGTTAACTTACATACTTCTAGGGAACATTGGAGTACAATATGTTATACTTACTCTGATGTTCCATAACATTAGGGCAAGACTAGGATCTTCATTTTTCATCTAAACCAATAGAAATTAGTTTTACTTTATTTTTGGCAATGATACGGGGACATTGGAGACAAAGAGAGCATTGTTGCAGCACTGAAGCAAATCGATGTGGTAATCTTTGCTCTTGGAATGTGACAATTGTTGGACCAACTCAATCTTATCAAAGCAATCAAGGAAGTGGGACATATCAAGGTATGTCTATGAATCTCCATTTATGTATTTTCTTTCAAGGATAATGTTGGATGTAGATCAGTTTAATTGTTATTTTTGTAACTCAAAAAACCTATGTCCGATAGTGCATTACAATATATTGTGAGTTCTTTTTCCAGCAGCAATATCATTGTGAGATACGATTTATCTCTTAGCCTAACTTTCTTTGAAGCAGAATACAATTGTTTAATTGTTTGAAGCATCCTAGTTTCAAAGGGAGTCTTATGCACATCACACCTCTCTATAAGGTAAACTTCGTTTTTATAGTTTCATTATTGTATTAGGTTTGTAATGTCTTGAGACATGATCATTGAGTTTTCTTTTTCTTCCATATCTAAGGGTTATGCTTCAAAATCTCAATCTATTGAGATTCAAACCCAAAGAAGTCACCTTTTAACAACATGGACTTGATGTGGAAAAATGATGTTCGACATGGAAGGGCACATATAATTGAAGTTGAATGTGCATATATCTCACATGCACGAATCTTAGAATTCTTAAACAATGAACGAAGCCACGAAAACTCCCAATGGAATGGAACATTTATAAGTGGGTACCATCACAAGAAAATGTAAAAATGCCAAGAATCCAAAACCACCTCATCCATATTTGGTATGATGTTCTATTATTCATTTTTGTTATATGGAATTTGTTTTTAAACTTCATATTGTACCAAACTTTAGGTCCTAAATTGATTGCACATTTTGTAAGTATGCATATGGGTATGGACTGGAAGACAATCGTGGAA
>Ga0116227_10006837_pt1 | contig 22773 bp, 10 predicted proteins | sample S1TSphgellanicum_FD_89693 | JGI IMG/M metagenome (GOLD analysis project Ga0116227, IMG submission 89693) | Host-associated microbial communities from peat moss isolated from Minnesota, USA - S1T2_Fb - Sphagnum magellanicum MG | ecosystem: Host-associated > Plants > Peat moss > Unclassified...
AGCTTGTTGGCTGAAGTCCTGGCCTTGTCACTGTCCCCAAACACTGCTTCAAATTCCGCCATAAAGGCGTTGAAATCTTGTAGGAGAGGGGATGATGTTTCCAGGATGGGAACAAACCATGCTGCAGCTGTCCCAATGAGTAGGGTTCCAATGAATCCTACACGAGTGGTGTCATCAAAATAATGATGGGGGTGTAGTTGCATGATTAGGCGTACCTGGCTAACAAAGCCTCGAAATTTGAGGCCTGTTCCATCAAATTTTTCTGGCAGACTGAACTTGGGCTCTAGGGCGACCATTGCAAGAGCAAGAAGTACTGGGGCAGGAGGTGGTGGCTGATTCTATAAGCGGGTCACCGAGTCTCTAAGCACGACATTTTCTTGTTGAAGGTGCTGAAGGGCGGCGAAGATTTGAGTGAGATCGATGTTTGATTCTGAGTTGTCCATGGTGGTAGTTCTCACACTTTTGCGTTTCCCAATCTTCAAACTCCTTCCTTCAAGATCTCCCAAGTTGTATTTGCTCCACTTCAAAACTTTGGCTTTGATGTCTTTTCAAAACAAATTTCTATCATAACAATTTTGCAAAGCTACATTGCTCACATATGACCTTGGATCGTTCTAAAATTTTTGTAAAACATGAGCAACTATGTCTACTACCTTCTCACAAAATCTCAGCTCATTTAACTTCGGAAAGTGAAAGATCTTGCTACTTCCTTGAAGCCACCTCAAACTGGGACTTGAACACAAAATGACTTACAACTCGCTCTCAAAAACTCCAAAATCCTTGAAATTTTGGGAGACACATAAAATATATGTCTTTTATATTTGCTCAAAATTTCAGCCTTATTGATGATGACCACAAAGAGATATCACTTTCAAAACAAACTAATTTCAAAACTGAGACTAAAACTTCATATGCTTGGATCTCTCACAATACAAGTCCAAATGACATGAAATTTCTCTCACACATATATTCTTATATGATCTATAAGATCACAAAATTACAGACCCAAAAAAGCTTAAACAAAGGAAATATGACCAAAACACCAAATCTGACACAGAGTTTTCAAAAGCTCTTAATTCTCATAAAACATATCATTTTCTTTTAAAACTTTGAGAGTAGAAGCATCCTATAGTCTTCTATAACCTTTCCAAGTTTCACCCCGATACTTCCAGCTACTTACTGAAACAACAAAACAAACAAACAAGAAGAAGGAGTAGATCAAACTGTTATGGACCGATTACAAACAAGTGGAGAATTACAAGACAAGACAAGCTTTATTGATCTATCAAATGCTGTTGATCTGCTGAAGGGTTGTTCCCCAAACTATTTCTTTTTATAACCCTGAACCATATTAGTCCCAAAACATCATAGGCCATGATATTGCCAAAAGTATCCAAAAATATCCTAGGACATGACATTGCCCAAAGTATCCCAAAATATCCTAGGCCATGACAGTTTTAGGAGTGTGAAGATAGGCCTTCATTTCAAAGATGTTCAAGTTTGACATGTTGGGTTTTCCTCTAAAGTATCCTAGTTTTTCCAAGTTTTTTTTTTACCCCAAGGATTTTGAAGGTTTCTTATTGTGCAAATAGCATGCCAAGTTTATTAGTTTAGCCCATAAGTGTTTTGGTGGTCCCCTTTTGCTATAGTGCATCTTGTTATTTTTAGGAAGAACCTACTTTTCTTTTCAATTGTACACAATTTTGTTTAAGTGAGTAGGTTTGATTTAATTCTTGCTTTATTCCTATATTATTTGTAATAGTCCTTCAACCTTTTGAAATTTTATTGACCCCCTTAAACCCTAGATTTTAACTCATCTTGAATTTTTTGCCAATTTCTTTTCAACTACTTGCTTGAAGTTCTTGAAAGTTTCAAAAGTTTCATCTTTTGTCTTCAAAACCTCACCCATGTCTTTTGACTCATGTTGTCAATGAAGAGTGTAAAATAATGTGCTACACCCAATGATCTAATCTTACATGGCCCATAGATGTCATTGGGTACCATGCACTCTTTCAAATCTCCTTATGTTAGCCTTTAGGAATTTTGTTCTAAAGGTAGATACTAGATCAATTGACAACTTAGTAAGGTTTTGGTTCACTAGAGTGGACCAAAAATGGATAAGCATTTAAGGAGTTTAGTATTCAACTCATGACATTTATAGCTAAAATTGGGGTATTTAAATTTTTGATAATGGACATGCATGGACAATTTATTTTGGTCATTGTAAAGAACTAATACCTTCAATTATTCCTAATTATTGGTGAGCTTACTCACAATCAGGGTACCATTTTTTGGACACAACATTTCAAGGGTTTTTATTTATTTTTTCCAAACATAAAATATAATCAAAATAAATATATGTGAAAAAATTTGAACAGTCCAAAATAGAATAATTCATATGGTGGTGGTGTTTTTTCATGTGTATGAATTTTTGTGCATCAACATTTTAATTAAAACCCATAAATGCATAAAATTTATACACCAGATTATATAGACAACTTGACATGTTATTTGTTACACATGTGACTTACACTTGGGGCTAAAAATAGTCTCAATCATTGACACATGACTTGAATTTGAAGACTATTTAACAAAGAAACAATTATGCTTGGTTTTAAGCCTTTCAAACCTTTGAATGATTTCTCAAGGGCTTTTTATTTATAAATGGGGAGCTTCATTTTGTTGTGAAAATTATATGAACTCACATGTCCATAATTTTTCTTAATGTAAATTGTCTATTCTCCCACTTTTACTTTTTTCCTTTTTTCTCCTTTTCATTCTTTCATTGCCTTCCCTTGTTGGTCCTCTTCTTGAGTTCCCACAATATTTATGGCTTTAGAATTGTTATTACTTTTAGAATTCGTGATAGGTATTTAGTCCATTTGTTGGATTTTAACATAAGCTTTCACCATACTTGGTAACTTTAAAAAAGAAGTGGAAATGTTATAATAAACTACCATACACATGTTATAGATGGTCATTAGACATGTGGGAAATAATTAATGCTGTTTTTTTGAGTTTTAAATCTTATTATGTTAATCTTATTTGGCAAGTTTTTCCTTTTCCTTGTGTTGTGATGTGTTATTTAAGTCTTATGAAGTTTAATGCACGAACCTCTTTAACCTTATTATATCGTATTACAATTGATCCAGGTTGAGTTAACTCACAAATTGGAAAATTTTCTATACTTTTTAGGACATAAATGCATTGTTCAAGATTTGTTTGAAACCTTGGGCAATGTCGTATGTGCCCCTAATCCCCATTGCTCCCCCAAAATTATTAATAGGGATGCCCATGACAATGTAAAGTTGTTTTGCTAGAATGTGCAAGTCAAGACTATACATATGTTTTCCCTTATGTTTAATTTATTGATGTTTATAATACTTCAAAAAAAGTTGATTTGAAAGCAAAAGACGATTCATAAAGATGACCCCACTTTTTAAGCTAGTCTTTGTAAAAGGTTTAAATGTTTACTTTCGTAAGGGTGAACTAAAATTAAATGAAATTTATCATCACAAACACATTCACACCTTCAAAAAGAAATATTTTTGGATAACTACATCCTTCAAACCTGTTTAAAACCTTAAAAAAAAGGATTGGCTCTTGTAATCAGGAAATTAACCCATATATTTGAAATTGTGGATGTATTTTTATCAAACAATTAACTACATAAATGTCTTCATAATCAAGTTGTTCATATGATCAATTACCAATTGATAGATATAAGGTCATATTATTTGTTATAAACATTTAAACAAAATTTATTTAACATAGATCATTGAAATAACACTAAAAGTGAACCACCATATGGTGTGTGCACCCACCTACATGATGTGCAATTTGAAAAAATGATGGCACACCATATAGAAACATGTGAATATCAATTGGAACTAATGGAACAAAAAATATAAACTAACCTTTTCATTTCAATGCCAATGACCTTTCATCATGTATTTTGATGCTTCAAAATTGTAGCTTCAAACAAGGTGGAGGATGAAAGCATGGTAAAGTATACACAAAAAATAATGTAAGCAACAAAATATTGAAATCTTTAAATAAAAAGACTAACAAATAGATGATTTTATGGGGAGAATAATATTATTTTGGGGTAGATTATTTTTTAAGACTTGTTTGCATGGACTTCAAAAGTTAAATTGTTATAATCATGTCTTTTAAACTATTTGCAAGTACTTGAAATGGACTTAAAATTTATGGCAGTTTGAAAAATAAAGTTCAAGTATTTGAAAGTAGGTGCAATGCTTTTGCAAGTATTTGATTTGTTTTTCAACTTGCACCTCAATATTATTGTGGTGAACAATTTAATATATTTTTTGGTTAATGGAGTTTGTTTTCATAACTAAAATCATCCCTAACCCTTGGAAAATCACATAATTTTTGGGGATACTTTTGGGGTACTTTTTCAAGTCCAAATGATGACACAAATTGCTTTGAAAAGCTAAAGGGAGGCTAAAGATGCTCATGAAAAAACTAAAAGTTTCATTTTTTTTCAAATGTTAGAAGAATATTAGAATATTAAAATTTTATTTTCTTATAAAAAATTCAAGTAGAAAACAAGGTAACAAGTATGTACAAAATATCTTGCTTGTACCTCGAAATTAGATCAATTTCAATGTGATTGTATTATGAATTGACCATGAACAATAAATTTTTCAACACTAATGGTTTTCAATAATTTTTTGAATCATCTTTTGATCTGATTCCAAAACTTGTTCTAGGGGTGAAAGTATGGTAAGGTTAACCAAACAAATAGTCCTTGATGTTGCTACTTTTAATGTTATCACAAAAAAATAATAAAATGAAATTAAGCTTTCTTGAATATCATTATTAATCATTACATGTTAAAATCTTGAATTGTTAGGAATTTATGACCATGTTGTGTTGCAAACCAATGCAAAAACTAGCTTTATAAACACATGTTGAATCTAGGTTTGATTGTACTTCCCTTGCAAATAATGAATAAACATTCATATTTAATATATATTTTTGTCATCATTTGTCCAAAAGGTAAAGCAAAATAGAATTAGGTCATGTCACTTCTTGCATAGTACTTAATGTCATCACTTGCTTGATTCCATAAATGTTGCACAATCAATGTTCATTCTTAATCATGTGACCCTAAGGAAGTTTGTTTACCATTCTAGACAATCCAACAATTTGTTATTTTTATTTATTATGCATCCATTTGAATATGAGTTTTTGGTATTTGTGTCCTTATATTTGACCTTTATGAAACTTTCTTGTTTTTTATGGATTTTCATGCAATAGGACTTAAATCATATGATCTTTAAAATATGTATGAAACAATTGTTGGTCAATCTTGGACTCTTAATATACAACATGCATTTATGGTGTAAAATCTTAATTGTTTATTAATTTTCTAATGTAGATATATGAATTTGTTAGATACGAATTGATTTGATTGTGATGTTGATGAACTTACAAGTGTTGTGGATATGAGTAGGAATCTAGGTTACATATGGCATTGGCCCTTCAAAGGTGTCATAATTAAGTGTGGATGATGTGTAAAACAATGTTATGTCTAATTATCAAATGCATCCTACTATTTGAAGACTTAGTTTAGTTTTTTTGTGTTTTTCTTTGTCATGGTGAGATCTCACAAACCACATCACAACCTTGGAATATATTCCTAGTACCTTGATGAGAAGGGTGACAATAAGTTGATTTTGTATTGTTTAAATATGCAATGCCAAAGTTATTGGATTTTGAGTAACATTTTTGTCATTAAGAATTTGATCAAATTCAATTTTGAAAATTTTCAGGTGCACCCTTCACTGTTGGAAAGCCCTTGATGAGCATGGGTGAATCAAGGAGGTTTCATAAGTTTTAGAACTAAAATCCAAGAGTTATTAAATTTTGAAATTTGTTTGTAGTTAGAAATTCAATAACAATATGTGCTCTATGGCATAGGCCACACTAATCCCAATTTAAATAGTCATATTTAAACATTTAAAGACCCATTTTTAAATATTTAAATGTTGAAATATGGATTAAATGCTTAAATGTTTAATATTATGACTAAACATAAATTCATCAAAATTATTGAATATTTGACAGTTTTGATAGACCTATTTCTTCTTGCTCAAACCAATGCTTAAAGTTAACACATTAAATTGAAGTCGTATCATCAACATATTGATTTTAACTTGATTATTGAAGGTTGTGACAATGACATATATAGAAATGATCATAAACTTTCAATAAGTAGAGATCAAAATAAAGATCAAAGTTTATATGATCACATTTCTAGTATACTAGAAATCATTCTAATAATCATTTAGTTATCAAATTTTAAACTTATTTTCTAATGAGTTATGATTTAGCACAAATTTGGTGCATAAGGGATACATCAAGATTCATAGAAGATCGCAGATCATGTTGATTAACACAACTATACAAATTTGACTTATGTGATTTAGACAAATAAAGTACCAAAACTTAAGGATTATATGACTATGTCTTGTTTTCATCCTCCATCTGTAAGTTCCAAATGCAATTTGCACTTGAATTTGTCATTGGAATTTCAAATTACACATACTTCAATTAAGATGAATAATCTTGATTTAGAAACATTCCTTATTTTAAAAAAACATTGACATTAAATTTTCAACATGGGACATGGTTTAATATGATAAAATTGATTGCATTGAGGGCTTTTGCAATTCAGATTTACATAAATCATAATTATGTCAAGATGGTTTCATTAGACAAATTACATGACCAAAAATCAAGGATTTTCACTATAGAGTAAGAGGTTGGTTCCATCATTGTCAAAAAACAAACTTGGGATTTTGTGGATCTACCTTTAAGAAAGGAGCATGTCATAAGTGTGACTTATGGATTTACAAGTTTAAAGCTAATCTTGATGGGCAAGTAGAAATTAAAGACAAGTCTTGTGAAAAAATGATTCAAGCAATGCTCATATTCATGCAAATACTAATTTTGCTTTAATTGTGCTTGTTGGTGTCTAAACTGTTTCATAGTTTTTGAACATCACCAAGTGGAGTTAAGCTTTATAATAATAAACTTGACTTTTGCAATTAAGCTCATAAAATGAACTTGTGCTATGAACTATAAATTGGACTTCTAGAGCTATGTGCCACACAATGGGATGCAGGATATAATTAAAGGATATAATCCAATGATAGTTACTTTGAACCAAGTTTTTCATTACAAAATAATAGTAGGGATGTTGGCCTTGTAGTGACTAGAACTTATTTACCTTAACTTGAGTCGATCAAGAGGATGAATGCTGATTCACAATGGAGGAGATTCTGCAAGAGGGGCCTCACTAAATGGCCCAGGTGCTGGCTCAGGAGGGCTTAGTATGGGATATGGTGCCAACGCTATCCCATGAAGGTGAGCTGCTCGGAGGCATTTAGAGATTTCATTCTGGTCCTGTCATAATCAAAGTGTGATGCTCATGTGTGAGACTTAGCTATCAATCACTTCTTTCTTCTTTAGGGGTGAGAGAGGTTAAGAAGATGGCCAAACATGACATGATGAAAAACTTAGAAATGAGCTGACCATCCTCAAACAAACAATGCCTACAAAAGATGATGCCTATAATCCATACCTTGAAACAATTTTGAAGGAGTCGTCCCCGTGGCATCTGTGTACCAGCTACACCCACCATATTGTGAAGCTCCAGAATTGCTAGTAATGTGATTACAGTCACTAGGCATGAGGTAGCCCGCCAACCTCCTTGCAACCTCCCACCCATGACCATCACTGCCATACTCAAAGTTTGTAAATTCTGCACAAAGTTGCAAAATTAAGATCACTCAAGGCTAGCAGCTTTGCACAATGAACTTGCTCTCACAAATCTAGTTGTTGAAGAATGTATGAAGGAGATTCTGCTAGACCGAGAGAAAACTTAGAGTGGGTACATAAGTATCAAGCAATAAATGCAATGATTTATGATGAGGAGGTTAGTGACTGGTGCCTGGGTTTGAGAAATTGGTACCTATTGACTTATTTGGCCATTTTGTGAAGTAGGAGGAATAGAGCGTAGGTAGGTCCATATTGAGTACAATAATAAGTCTCTTAGTAGCTGAGCCATGATAGCTGAATGCTGCTGCTCTGATCAGCATGGGACTCCATATTCAAGTACCCATGGTGGGACATAGGCTTGCCTGAAAATGCTGACTTTAGGGCCATGTGTTTTACACAGGTGCTGCAGAAGGTACAGGGCAAACTTAGTTTAGCACCAAATTTGCTGCTAGACCGAGTTTCATACCCAGTTGAAGCCCAGACTAGTGTACTTTGTTTTTTTCCTGTTTTTTGAAATCTCATCCCCTATGTGACCAAACGGGGGGTTCTGGTGGCGTCTTTTACTGACTTTACAGATAACTTTATGAATCTATAAAAATAACCCATGTAATGTTTACATATATTCTTCAGTCTTTCACATTGGGTGGAACATATCTCATGAAATGTGGAAGGAAGGAGGTATGTGAGATACTTTTAAGACAGTATGAGCAATGCCAGCACTAAATTATTGAATTGACACTGCCCAGAGCCATGTGTTAGGTATGGCCTGTTGATGGGGTTGTTAAGAGAATAAGACGCTCACATAGATGTAGGCACAGCATGTGGAGGGGGGTGTTACCAGAGTAAGACGCTCACCTGAGGCAGGCAAACGAGGGCAATGTCACATTCTGGTAATACACCCTTCCCATGGCCTTATGATGTGTAATGACCATATCAGCTCCAACTCATCACATGAAGAAAAATCAGAAAGCCTTTTCAAAAATGTAAGAGCCCTCCCAGAAATGCGAGATGTCATCCAGTGTCAACAGGGAAGATGACAGATTTAAGGCGCCCTCCAACTACATTAGGGAATTCTTACATACTATGGAAGGAGCTCGGTAATAATTCTTGTTCTCAGTAGGAGCACTTCAAGGCCCATCCAGCAAGATGCTGTTCTGTCTGATGGTAATGGGTTCCACTAGAGGCTGATCTGGAGTATTGAACTGATGTTCCCCACCATGGACTCGTATCACAAGTGGAACTGGCAGAATTAAAAGTGGAACCAGTATATCATCATGGCATGTCCCACCCAGGAAAGCCTGAATTCAACACCAAAACCGGTTAGGAACTATGGAAGGGTAAGGAACTGGGAAGTTTTCTTTTTGAACTTTCCTTATCTTTTGGATGGCTTGCTTTCCTTCTAGTGTTGATGAACATTTGCCAATCATCAATAAAACACAATGCACCCAAGAAAGGGGGAGAAAAGGTGCAAGATGGAACAACCCAAGTCCTGGCAAATGAAAAATCCTCCAAAGAGGGTGGACTACAAGGGGAATGGGAATGAATCAAGTACTCGGAACCCCCCTCAGTTGTGAGAAGCATATTAGATAAGGAGAGGGGACGAACATTTGAAAGAATGCTTAGGTTAGAAGAACCTTCATTTACAATAACAACACACTTTGACATAGAGATTGCTTCCACTCATTGCATCACCGCCAACACCCTTTGCTTGTAAAATGAACACAAAATTGAAAGAGGAGGACCTCAAGTATGCTTTCACTCTCCACACCATGTTAGCACATCCAAAAGAAAAACCATTGACCTTTTGATGCAAACATCCAAAGACCTTTATGGCTAGAAGGAGAAACATGTCCTTTCAATATTAATCATGATAAAGGTCATCCACGTAGCCTAAGCCACAATTTTGCGACAATTTCACAAGATAGAACTACTTGTGAAACCAAATGTACTCAAGTGGGGTTAGTGATGATGACATTAGTGAACATCCATCCAAAGACCATCCATCAAAATCAAAATGTCAACATGTCGACACAAAGATTATAGGATAAGGCACAATATGGATCTACTCACGTAAAACATGAAATCTTGCATCCTTCATGATACATGCATAAGCATCCCACACAACATCATGGGAAGTTGTCTTCTCCCCACCATCGGCATAACAAAGAATATGGATCCCCATAAGGTTTGAAAGTTGGTCACAAATGTAGTGTGACTAACCAAGGGCTAAAGGATGGGGGAGGCCCAATTGAGTGCACAATGTAATGAAAAAAATGTTTGAAACCAATTGGAAAAAAAGATAATCAAGCAAACAAACAACCATGCACCCACACTTGACTTTGCATAATGTTTCAAACGCATCCAATGCGAATGAGAAGGCAAATCAAAGATGATGCTAGAAAAATAGTGGCCATGTAATCTTTTTGAAATACTCTCTCAAAATCAATTTGCTTTTCTCTCTGCCAAATGTTCAAATGGGGGTATGCATGTTGCCACCATCAGGGGAAGAAGTTCATGTGCCAACCTCAAGTGGTTATGGAAGGATAGTGAACCCAAATTGTTCATCCTATCACTTCCAATAATAACCCAAAAAAATCCAATAAGAACCTAAAGACTATGACGAAAGCACCTAGACCCCAACTCCTTAGATTGTTGAAGTAATGCCCTTTGAAAAAATGAAAGCTAGCCCTCCATTAAAAATGGGGATCAAACACGCAAACATAGTAGGGGAGCCTAAGGTCGCTCCAAAGAACCCATGCCCAAAAGCTTATTAAAAACTCTCAACATGGTCAAATCAAAAGCAATGAGTTGGCATCAAAAACCTAAAATAGTAGGGAAGAAGTGGAGAAAATAGGAAGGTCAAAAATATCTTTCTAGGCACAACACCACAAGAAAATTCTAAATGCTACCTAAACATCCCTTAATTTTGAAAGTGCAACAACATGGTAAACATCCTCATCCAAAGCCTCCTACAAAAAAGATGAAGAAAAGGAATTAGATCCAAAGGGGATGCTTAGGATTTTAACACTATGAAAAAATGGGGTGATTTGTAACTTTTTGCAACTCAAAAACATGTTTGTAATTCATTTGTAACTATTTGTAACTCTATAGGGGTGAGTATTATTAAAGAAATTACATGAGTTGCAATATATGCAATTCATTGTATGTGACATTGTATCCATATCCAACTTGTGTAACTTAGTTACAACTATCTAAAAACAACTTCTATGCAACTTTAATGCAACTAGTTTGAAACTACTTTGATAATGTCATGTTAACATTATTTTTCATTGATCCATCAAAATCGAACACATGGCATTATGGGGATTTTTAGGTGAGAATTATTTTCTTTTGAAATATTGATTTTCACCATCCATTGTGGTTGTTCATTTTACATGGTTTTAGATTATGACATGTGGCACAATCAAAATTGCCACATGGCATATTAATTGAAATTTGATTAAACAAGAAGAAAAATGTATTTAAGTAACTAAGTAGGTCAATACATAAGCATAAGTAGGTAGGTAGGTAGGTAGGTATGACATACCTACATATATAGGCTACATATCTACCTATTTACACATGTAGGTAGGATGAACCTACCTACACTACATACATACATACCACCTAGGTAGGCAATTAAATAAGAAAAGAGAATGGTAGGTGAGCTAAAACATAACCATGCAAATGTTTTTATTTTATTTTATATTTTTCGTTTACAGTTAAGTTTTTTTGTATTCATCCCAAATTGACACATAATAAAAAACACATTCTTTATATAGTTTGTGAAATGAAATTAAAGGACAAAACATATGGGCTAAATATTTTAGCTACACATTAGTTACAAATTGGGTTGCAACTCAAAAACGATTTTCCCACATTCCTTATGTTTTAATTTTTTTTTGTAAATGGTACAATTAAACATGTAATAATCAAATAATTATATATGTGAATTAATTGTCAATAATTAATTATCTAAATTTAAATAACTAATAACTTATTATGTGAATGTAAAAAATACAATATTAAGTATTTGAACTAAATATTTGGATTAATTAGTCTAATTCCAAAAATTAGATAGGTAGTTAATTATTTGTAAATTAATTATTTGACACAATTAACAAAATAATTATTTGAATTGATTCAATGATTAAGTCTAATTAACTACTAGATACTAATTAACATGTAGTAGCTAATAAATTATTTTTAAAAATTATTAAATATGAACAAATAAACATGATTTTTTTGGTTATTAACTTATCAATAGTTGAACAATAGTCACAAAATAATGAAAAAATAATACTTATGTGGTGCTAAATATTACCAATGTAGTGGCAAAAACAATTATGTGAATGGGAATCATAGTTGACAATTAGTTGCAAGTGTCATATTTAATGGGTAATGGAAATGCATACATGTGGCATGATTGTATGTGTTGACATCATACATTAATTACAATGTAGTTGTTGAATGAATGTTCCATTTACACCAATTGGTTTAGTTGTCACATGCAATTAAAATGCAATTTACCAAAAAATCAAACGTGATTGATTACGTTTTTATGTACAATGTGTACATTACACCGTATATGTGGCCCATTTGAAACTAAATTGCAACAACAATATAACTCCCTAATTTTTTAATGTGGCATTTTATTTATTAATTGCTCGTACTTCCATACTCTAGTTGTAGGGTAGTGTAGTTCTAACGGACATGATTTTTTATAATATAATGTCATTGACAAGGCACCAAAAACTAGTTGGGAAGGTGAACTTAAGAAGCAAGTTGGAAGTGGCCCAAACTGAATACTCGGATGTGGGACATATGTCATCTAAAGGTTTAACCAAAGCCAAAAATCTAACACCACCAAGAATGTGGGTCACGGATAATGAAATGCAATTAGTGGCCACATGGGAACTTAATTAATGGAACTGAATGAAACCACTAGCAAAAATCCTTGGGTTTAAAAGAATTTTTTAAATGTTTGAAGACCATGCTAAATGCACTACCTATTGACAAATGGGGCATGGGCAAGAAAACTAACTTAAATGAATCCAAGGAAAGCTCCACATTTATGTTTTCAACAAGTTCAAATAAGGGGAATTTGAATCCGAAAAATGTAAGGTTGGTGAAAATGTAAATTTACATTTTGTGGAAGTTTAAAATTGTGTAAATCTATTTTATATCGTGTAAAACAATGTAAGTTTGAAAATAATTCCATTTATATTGTTTTATGCAACCATGTAAAATAATGTAAATGTAAAACAATGTGAAAAATGTGATTTCTACTTGGGGAGTGAGGATTTCATAAATTTTTGGTGATAGGCCAACCAAATGGCCCATTGTAAAAAAAAGAAAACCATTAAAATATTTGTGATTTGGGATGCACCAAAACTAATTTAGTTAATTAATATGAATTAAAATAAGTAAAATAAGTATTAAAGTTCTTGTAAAAGCTACAATAAGTAGTACTTGATAATAAAAGTTATTATTGAGTATTATTCATAAAAATAGTAGTAATAAAATTTGTATTCAAGTAATGAGGTGTGGCAAAATTTGCATTCAAAATATTTCTTGAAATAACACCATCATAGTCCCATATTGGTAGAAAATGCTTTAATGTTTGGGTAGTATCAAAGTATCATGATTTTTTGTGAAGGACCAATCAAAGTGGCCCATTGCAAAAAAACATTTGAACTTTGGGATGCACCCACAACTAATTAACATGGATTTTAAAGAAACTATGGTCATAAAGGGTAGATAGTATATTCATTTACACTTACACATGGTTGTGTAAGTGTAAATATGAATATATATGCAACAATTATATAAATATAAGTGTAAAAAGTTTAGATGTTTAAGTGAAAATGCACAAGATTTACATGTCATATTTATGGCTATTAAGACTTACACACACAACATTGGTCTAGATATGGCTAATTTAATATTTTTATTTCAAAAAAATGGCAAAGAATCTCCAAAAGTAAATAATTTTTCATTTTTTTCATTTTATGAGAAAATAATTTGCCCAAAACAAACACCAATGGGCACCGAATATGTTTTAGTTCTACCATATTATCATGGCAAGTTCACCAATTCACTATTGAATAACTAGTTTATTTTCAAGATTGCATGTTGAAAATAGTACATTTCAAATTATTATTTTAAATATGTAGTTTCCTTCACAAGAAATATTGTTCAAAATTTAAACAATCTAAAAATATATAATTAGTGTGAAATTTAGCAAGGTATTTCATTATATCATTGGACATTAATCCTAAAGGATGTGCATTGGGCAAACAACTTAAAAAGCATACTTCACTATGGGATCAACCTAGAAACAAGGGTGGTATGTATACAAATGTTTTTGGTTGGAATTGTAAACTTTATGCATTTGTGTCTAAATAAGTTGTTCAATATACACATTGGAGGAGGTATGAAAATTGAAGCAAATTGAACGCTTCGGAGAAAGAGACATTGATAAATGGTGGGGGTTTCACCATATTTCTAATCAACATATGTGTAGTTTCATTCATTGATAAAACCATATGTGTATCATCATCGTGGCAATTGTTTGCAACTATTTTGGTAGCTTGTAGTTATGTACCATGTGTAAGTCATTTGGCAAATGATGCTCCTAGATCCAATGGCTAGTGAGCCCACATGGATTTATAGGACAGATCAAGTGTTGCAACATGGCACACTTATGAATATTTTGAGAATTATTTCCTAAATAGAAGGACTAACTAGATAGGTACACCCAGGTAGGTAAATAGGTAGGTTTGAGCTAAGTAGGCCTAGACTAGGAATGTGGAAATAGGTAGGCCCAAGCTAAATAGGTATCCTCATTTAAAATCCTTTTATGGATAATCATATGTTATATTTTGGGTTTAACTTTAAAGTCAACCCTATTTGATGGGTTCATCTTAAATCACATTTTTGAAAAGAAATTTCTTGTGTTTTTTGAATTTTTTAAAACACCTAATTATATTATTTAAAAAAGTGAAAGGGAGACAAAGGATATGGGATAAAATTTTTATTTTCAACCTAATTGCAACCTAGTTGCAACAACTTATAACTACATTCAAACCTTAATGTAAACCAATAAGTTCAATTTGTCTTGTAACACGTACACATTTATTTTATAGTTATTATAAATGGGATTTTTTTTCCAATGTGGATATGTAATTGCTACTTAGGTTGATTTATGTCTTTCTCATTGAAAATCTATAATGAACCTTATGGTTTTATCAAAATTTAGGTTTTGGATGCAAAAACCATTAAATTTTTTTGTGGCAAACCATCAATTCTTGCTTAGTTTTGTTGATTATTATTTTGACATTGGGGGTAATTGTGTACCCTTTGTTAACCACATGTTGTGGCATTTTTTTGATTATGATGGTACATCAACAATTATACATAGATGAAACAAAAGATGGTGTGCACATGTCAAGGGTTGGATTAGTTGGTATGTTTAACTATGGGAATGGACACAATTTCTCAAATATCCCTTTCACAAGCTAGTGTGGACACAAGGAATCAATAGTTGTTGATATTGTCAAAAGACATAGAATATAAGCATGGTAAAGTATACCAAAAGGTATTTCCAAATGATAATCATAATCATAGTTGAAAGATAAACATAAAATAACCTATTCAAAATCTCTTCAAGGTTTCATTATGAAACCATGGGCCTTCCATTGAGTTTATGGTAAGTTACACATAAAGTTTGAAGGATTTTAATACATGAATTATGGATGAAAACTATATTTTAAACTAGCTAATGATTTCAAATGTATATTTACATTTGAACTTTTATAGATTATGATTATAATATGAAAAAGTTGAAAACCTACATTGTAGGCCTCCATCACTTGAGAATATCAAAAACTGAATTAAAGTCCTATATATAACTTTCATATACTTGTAACCTTGTTTTGCAAAAATGGGAAAGTATTTTCTTGTGTTTGCATCTCTAAAATTGTATTTAAATACATATTACATGTGGTTGTTTAATATTGTGCAATAAGATATAAAAACTTCCTCTTAATTATCATTGAGATGTTATTTAACACTTGTAAGAATGATATAATAAGGTTTCTTTTGTGGATAATTTCCAAAGTCACAACAAATATCTATCATTGGCATGTTTTCCCAAGTTGGACCCAATAATAGAATGCAAACACAATCAAAGTAACCACAAGAAGTGTGGACAATGTTTAAATAGTATATCCCAATATCCATGAGAACTCACCAAAGGAACATAATAATTTGGTTTGTCAAATTTTCTTAAAGTCAACTTCATTACTTGCAAACTTTCAATGATCAAATTTCATGGAAATTGATGATGTTTCAAAAGTACTTGTGCATGTTTAAAGCATTCCAAAACCCTATTGTGAACCATGGTATTTTTCCCCTTCAAATATTTTTTCTCATATCAAATGTGCACCATTCCTTTTCAAATTCAGAGAGGATCTAAATATTGACAATAAAAATAAAATGAATTGAAGTGAATGAAATTCATGTTTACAATGCATTTGATCACTTTTGGTGCAAGCATGATTTTGGCCTCCAAAATTATGAAATTTGAGGATGTGTATTTAAATTATTCATTTTCATATAACAATATTCATGGATGCAAAAATACATGATATTATGATCAAGATGTAATAAAAATTTATTTATATCTAACACATAGTTGTAAACTTGATATCAAAAATGAAAAAATGGGATATAATACCAACATATGAATCCCACATGTCAAATGCAATCCTTTGAAATGACTTTTAACTTTATGCCATTTGGCTCCTTTTATTGAGTTTGAACATAGTATGTAGCTAGAAACATCAAGTTGCAATGACAAAAACAAATTAGGATGCATTGTAGTGGTCATCATGGGCAAGTCCATGACAACAATTTTGGTAAAGAAAGTTTTACATGATTCCTCCCATTTTTGCAAATGTTGGAAAAAGTTTCTTTGAAGGACATGATAATTTGTCATTACCTCGTTAGTGACTAGAAAGTAGAAAGTCAAGAAAACAAAAAGTTAATGCAATAGGATTAAGCAAAATGGTAATCTAGACTAGTAAATTTCACATAAAGAAATTCCATTTTACCACTTTTGTTAGCAGGTGGTAGTACTAATGTTGGTAATATCTACTTTTCAAGAGAACATGTGATCCTAATTCCAAAATCTTAAGTTCTTTTTGGGAAAGAACCCTCAATCCCTAGTCAAGGATTCTTAAAAATTATATAGTTTGATTTTGGCCCCATTTCTTCACATTTCAAGACCCCCAATTTCAATTAAAAAATAAATAAATTCCAAGATGTATCCAACTCCAAACTAGATTTGGTTCTATCCAATTTTACCTACTTGCAAATAACCCAAAACTAGATTTTTTCTAGTCTCTAGCATTATATTGGTCCCATGTGAACATCTATATCAATTACTTGCCTAGAACTAAGAATTAAAAAAATTAAAAAAGATTACATACTTGAGACACATTAAAGAAGAAACAATTGCATGCCTAATGGGGTAGATTGCATGAATGGGTGACACTTTTGTGACATTTTTTTGGTTTTTGTACTACCCATCTTTTTTCAATGTCTCCTATTGAAACACATATTCTTAAAATTGTTAATTGGGACTTGGATTTAAATTAACAAATTGATTATGAAAATATTTTCATAATTTTTTTTTGAAAGTATACACCCACTTTTTGCTATGGACTTTTGAAATTGAAAAATATGGATTGATTAATTGATTGGAATTTTATAAAATTATGATTTTGACATACAATTTTAAACCGAATGATTTAAAGTGATTAATATTTGAAAACCTTGTCTTCAAAACTTTAACCATTAAATAATATTGAACTTTTTCATGATCAAAATGGGCCTTTATTTTCATAAGTCCCTTGTAGTTTTAGTTTTCCTTTGTTTTGCACTTTTTCCAACAAAGCCTACACTTTTGGGTGTTTACTTGGGCTTTCATTAATATTGACTTAATTTTTTTTGCTACGTGCATTTTATTACCATTTAACTAATGAGACCAAATCAATTTTTTAATTTAACATTGTAGAATGGGCTTTTGTGAACTATTTGTTTGGGAAACAATGAACCACTCATTCATGCATTTATCCAATGCCACCTCTAACCCTGCCCCCAAATTAATATGAAAAAATGGTGTTTTTATTATTTCGAACCCTAAATTTTCCTCAAAATTAATAACATGTCTAACTTTAATTTTTTTTAAAATAAAATTATATATATTAAAAAGGTGCAAAATGTGGTTGGTTTCATTAATAAAGATCCTATGATTTGGAACTAGTCAATATGCAACTAGTTATCATTTCCAACTATATTAGTCATATTTGCAAGTACAAATTTAATACCATATAATTTTTGGGCCATATAGTTGTGTGTGTAATTGACATGCAACTAAATGTGTACAAAATGGATATGTGGTGTAAAAATAATGACATAGTTCTAATACATACCTAAATTAATATACCCAATATGTCTATTTAAGTTATGTATAGTAATATTATACCTTTAGTATTGAGGTTAAAGTCATGTTAACTAAAGTTAAACCTAGGCTAGCCAAAACTAAACATCGATTAAACCTATGTTAAATTAATAATTGTTAAACTAATTATGAAACAAAAACAATGATGGCTAAATTAACTAAATGATTAAATTAACCATGATTAAATCAATTAGGAGGCTAAATTAATAATGGTTAAACTAATTTTGACAAAACTAACCGTTGTTAAACTAATTAGGAGGGTAAATTTACCATGGTCAAATTAACTATGAAGTTAAATTAACAATATGAACTATATATATGTACAATTTATTTTTTTACACATTATCAGCATTTATCAACGATTTAAGGTTTTGGTGAATTTTATTCGACAAATGGAATTCAAAAATAAATTTTAATAAAATTTCAATACTTAGTGAGTTTTAAAATCCAATATATATATTCAAAATTTGGAAAATAAAACCTTTTTTTATTAAGGAATTTTAATTGGAAACTTATAATTTTCTTTTTTAAAGTGTAAATTCGGAGAAAAAGGGAAAAATAATTTTAAAAATTGAACACATAAAAATTTCAAAACATACGGGCTACATCTTTTGGTGATATAATAAAAATTAGTCAATTAATATGAATAGTTTGTGTTATTCAATATTATCATTATAACTACGAGTTGTTAATAATAATAATATTTTTCTTCACTAATTAATATTTTTTGGTTATTATTTTCATTATAATATTAATTATGCTATTATGCCTATGATTAGTAGATTACATTAAAGCCTATAAATACTTTAACCTAGCTTACCTATTAACCTAAAATAAGTTTAATATTAAAATATGATTAATTATGTTAATAGTTTACATACTAGCCTTAATTAACTATTAATTAAAGCTAAGTACTAATAATATAATATGATTAATAACGATTTATTATGGATAATCATAATTATTTAAAAAATATTATATTTTTAATTATAAAAATTAATATTATTACTTATAAACATAAATTTAAAAATATTACCAGTGAATATGAATAATTTATTATGATTTAATCAATATGATTATATTATTACCTTTTAATATCTACTCCTTATTATTCCAGTGACAACTAATTGGAACTGATATATGAAAATTTGTTTGGAATGTTTTTTCATATGGTTGTCGAAGGACCATTTTAAAGACAATTTTAAAAATAACTACCTCAATTGTTTTAATAACTATTTCATTTCCTATGAATTTTCTTAATAACTATCTCCCACCTTTCTTAATAAATACCTCCATTTATAGCTACTTCATTTTTTTCCTCTATCCACCAGCATGGATATGAAAAGAACAAATTAACATGTGTCTTTTCATGTCCATGAAATGAATATTAATTTAAATTACATTTGACATTGACATATATTAATAATGATGAATTATTAAAGACCATATGAAAACATAAGAAAAAATAAAATAGGTTATCATCATTGGTAGTGCACAACAATGTGAAGCTCAAATATATTAATATAGTTAGTATGTAAACCAAGTTAATACATAGCATAGGTATTAGTGGTAGTTGCATCTAATGTGCAACTAAGTTGCAAATGCTTACAACTAAATTTTTTATCTCATATCTTTTGTCTTCCAATCCAATTTTGCACACTATATAAGGAGGTGCAATAGCCATGTTCACAAACTAAGTGAACAAATAAAATAAACTTGACTTAAATGGTTAAAGTTTAAAATAAAATTGGATGATTTTAAACCTACCTTTCTAGCTTAACCCCACTTTTCAACCTACATACCTAGGTGCCATGTGTCAAAGTCTTATTAATCCCAAATTGGATTATATACACTTAATTAATTAATGCATAAATGATAAAAAAACGTAGAATTGCCACGTGCCACCATATAATTGGCCTTGAAAAATGGGCATGTGTCAAATGGTCAATGAATGGTTCATGATGTGTAATGTGTAATCATCTTAACATTAGAAGTTTTAATGATTTAGATTAATCCAAGGAATTTTTAATCTTAAAAACACAAAAAATATTTTAAATGACTTGTCCTTAAGCAATTTGCCCAATCTTGATACACTTGTTATGCATTGATTAGTTGCATTGTAATTGTAAGGAAAGTTACATTAAGGCAACTACATCTGGATGAAACCATATAAGGTGTGGATGAAATTGAATACGTATAATGTATATATTTGTTGCATGTATATTATGTCACATGCAATTGTTTGTCATTTGCAACTTGTTTAAAGCAACAACATGAATTTCAATTGCATACAATAGTTGCAAAATGCCCATTTTCTACTAGTGTTTTGCTTATAACCAAAGGTTAATTCCACCAATTCTTGGTTTTGATTCCAGTTCCAATTTTTTTAAAATTAAAAATTGATGACTTCAGTGTTGCCTAATAACTAGACCAAAAACCAAAACTAGAACCAACTAAAACTTAGAACTTGTCAACATTGGTAATTACCTCCAATATTGAAACTACAAATATGAAAATCTACAAGCATATTACCCCTTTTCCACTATGCCAATTACCACAATAAACGCAAATACAAGTTTTTACTAAATATACAAACAAAGAATAAATTGACTATGATGGTATAATGGTAGTGCCCTTTTCATTATGCCAACTAAGTTACAATAGAAAGAATGGGATTGCCCCAACAATCTTATAACTTAATTACCTCTTGCATTATTCCACACTTCACACACATAAATGGGGAGGTAAGAGGTATTCATTATAAAGGTTCCCTGATGGCTACACAATATTTTTATTACTTCCTATTCTACTAATAATCAAAACAAACTAAAAAACATCCTAGCAAAATTTTATCACAATGTGTTATGCAACACACTACCATGCACCATACTCAACATTCCAAAATCAAACCCTTAAATAGGCTCAAGTGACCTCCCCTTATGTCTTATGAAAATGAAGGGTCATTCACATACCTTTTATAAATTCTAATACTGAACTTGAAATGATTATCTACACACACATCCAAAACTATGTGATATTGAATCAATGAAACCACATTTGCTTCTACATATAAACTTGATTATATTTGTGAACCTCATTAGTTGCAAGACTTTTTTCAACTCAATTCACTATCGTCAATTAGTTTTAAAAATAAACACATAGAAAGTCATTGTTAATTTCAATATCCTTTAGTTTTCAGTTGCCATTAGAATCCCAAGTTAGAAATTATACTTATACCATACTGTGAGGATTTCTTGCACACTTCCACCACTAAGATATGCACTCACATAAAACCCGGTTAGAAGTGGAACTACTATGTAGTTGAAGTCTAACGAATTAGGTGGTTCGAGGTAAGTAATAAAATTTGCTAAAAATCTAATGCGTTGTGTCCAAATCTCATGATTTTATTTTATTTTTTATTTTATTTTATTTATGTCCTTGACCAAAAGTTAAGCCGAAACTAAAAACCACTTGTTTAGATTGAGGAAAGAAAGAAAAAACAACAACTCAACCTCCTCTACTTTCACAAATGTAACTCCTTCACAGCAAAACCGATGACGCTGAATTTTTGGGAGAAGCTTCTACACATTTCAATCTAAAACTGATCTAATTTTGAGGCAAATCCAACTGTGGATTTGAGAGAAACAATTAGTTAAACCAAAAGTCCAGAGGCTTCCCCATGGAAATCATTCCATGAAACCCACTTCAACACCCTCTACTTCCAACAACTGTAACTCCCTTACAGCAAAACCGATAATGCTGAATTTTTGGGAGGAGCTTCTACACCTCCTGAACTAACACTGATCTAATTTTGAGACAAATCCAACGGTGGATTTGAGAGAAACAATTAATTAAACTAAAGTCCAGAGGCTTTTCCATGGAAATCATTCCATGAAACCCACTTCAACACCCTCTACTTCCAACAACTGTAACTCCCTCACAGCAAAACCGATGACGCTGAATTTTTGGGAGGAGCTTGTACACCTCTTGAGCTAACACTGATCTAATTTTGAGACAAATCCAACGGTGGATTTGAGAGAAACAATTAACTAAACCAAAGTCCAGAGGCTTCACTACGATTACTTGCTACACATAAGTCCATTCCATACTTCATTTTTTCATAACCTTTCCATGATCACCTCCACACACAAGAATTAACAACCTTTCTCACACTTCATTCTCCTCTTCCTTCTCCTTTTTTCCATACACACAATGCCTTCTCGCTTGGTAAGCCTCCATGACCTTCCTTGAGCTTGTTCCCCTTGTCTAATGAAAGCTTGAAATCCTTTTGCACCAATCAATGGCCTCCCCATCCTTCAAGGGCCAATGAGAATTTGAGAATGAATGGCCATCCAATTGAAATTAGGATGAGAATCCTTGGGCCCAATGGAACACAAGAGATATTTCATCCTCCAATCAAAGAGGATAACAAT
>Ga0116227_10006838_pt1 | contig 22773 bp, 14 predicted proteins | sample S1TSphgellanicum_FD_89693 | JGI IMG/M metagenome (GOLD analysis project Ga0116227, IMG submission 89693) | Host-associated microbial communities from peat moss isolated from Minnesota, USA - S1T2_Fb - Sphagnum magellanicum MG | ecosystem: Host-associated > Plants > Peat moss > Unclassified...
CCCATCCCTACTTTGTTGAGGGATGGGTTTCTACAACCACCCCAGTAGAGTTGGATTTCTGACGCTTCATTTGACCTAGTTGCTTCTTGCTTATTTGCCTGAAGTAGAGCTAGAATCATCAGCGTCTACGAGGCTAGTTCCTAACCCCGGTAGAGTTCTCAAAGTTTGCTTTTCGTTGCTGCCATGCTATTACAGCTAAATTTGTGCAGCAGTAAACATATCATATACTCAACACGGTCTTTTTGGCAACTCCTCATACACACCGTTCGCTCATCAACCTGTGGTTGATGTTGCTCAGGTGTACTGCTTCGTCGTCGCCTGCTCCCTATCCCCACCCTGCTACGCTGAGGGTGGGGACTTCCGCAAGATGTTAAAATTCCCACTTCCCCAGTTTCAGTAGCAAGGTCTATCCTACCCTAATTACCCGCTTTCCCACACTGGACAACACTGCCATCAGGTCTAGTAACACCGCACAAATTAGTCTCCTGAACCTTAATCCCACTTAGGCTAGTCCCCAACCAAATGGAATCTTGGAAATTAGCCAGGGTCAAATTAGCCCCATCTAGGTCAGCTTGTGTTAAGTCTGCACTCTTGAAATTGGCCTGCGTGAGATTCGCCTTACTTAAATTGGCATGATTGAGCACCGCACCCTCAAGATTAGCTTGGCTTAAATTAGCACCACTGAGGTTTGCACCTTGAAGATTTGCCCCACGTAAATTACTGCGCTCTAAGTTAGCCTGGCTCAAGTCAATATTACTCAAATCCGCCTTAATCAAATTCAGCCCCCGCAGATCGGCACCACTTAATTTCATCCCCCGCAAGGCTACATCTGTTAACTTCACACCCCGCAGGTTGCTGCGAGAAACTTTAGCACCGCTGAGATCAGCTCCTTGCAGATTAGCATTACCTAACTCACTCTGAGAGAGATTTGCTCCCTGGAGATCAGCAGTAAATAAATTAGCATTTTGAAGTTGAGTTTGGCTGAGGTTGGCATCAATCAAATATGCCCGTGCCAGGTTAGCCTGTTTTAAATTGGCATTGTCTAAATCTGTTCCTTGTAAGTAGGCATTGCTGAGATTAGCCTGGTCAAGGTTCGTTTGACTGAGGGTTGCTCCCCTGAGATCAGTGGCTTGTAAACTCCCCTTAGCTAAATTTGCCTGATGGAAGTTGGTATGTTTCAAGTCACTGATAAAAAAGCTAGTACCTTGGAGATTGGCCTGCTGAAAATCACTCCCAGCTAAGAGGGCCGCTTCTAAGGTAGCCCCTTGGAGATTTGCCCCAGCTAAGTTCACTTGTCGCAGGTCTACCCCATTGAGGTTAGCTCCAGCTAAGTCAGCACCACTTAGATCCGGATCATCAACCCCTTGATTCACCAGTTGCCAAACTTTACGCCATTTTAGATCCAGCACAGTTAAATTGCTAATTACTGCATGCCTCCACCTCACACCCTCTAATTTAGTGGCCTGTAGGTTGGCACCTTCTAGGTTAGCATTTCGCAAATCGGCTCCCGTTAAGTTAGCCCGCACCAGAAAAGCCCCCTGTAAATCAGCCCCATTCAAATTTGCCCCCTTGAGATTCGCCCCTTGAAGATTAGCCTGTCTCAAGTAAAATCCTTGTAAATTAGCATTCTCCAGGTTGCAGTTGGTACACTGGCGGGTTTCCTGCAACCGCTTTAAGTCCCCAGAACTGGCTGCATTTGCTACTGATATCAACAATAAGGGGACAAAAAAGGCGATCGCTGAACGTTTCATTGGTAGTTTATTAGAGGTACTATGGGGGTGTTATAGCCTACATTTAAAGCCTGTTTTATATGCAGCGGCTTTGCCGATGGTTCAGTATTCTCACCATTGTAATCTTTTTCTCAGGAGCCGGGGCTGCCTGGGGAATACTCCTAGTCCAAGCTGGATTGCAAGACAAACTCAAAGATCCAACCTACTGGTCCGGTCTGTGTAACTTACTCTCCGAATCAGATAAAAACGACGACGCCCTCAAAGCCTGTGAGCAGGCCATCCTCCTCAGACCAAAAAACCCCATCTACTGGGCAGACCACAGCGGTGTACTCCTTAAGCTCAAAAAATACCCAGAGGCGATCGCTTCCGCTGAAAAATCCTTAAGTATTGACCCGAAAACCTCCCTAGCACTAACTTACAAGTGTATTGCCTTCCAAGCACTGAACCGTCAAGAGGAAGCCCTAGATGCCTGCACCCAAGCCCTGAAGGTTGATGGGAACTGGGGTCGAGAATCTCCTAAACTGGCTTGGCTACATCGGGGCATCATCCTCACCCAGCAGGGAGAGTATGAGCAAGCAATCACCTCCTATGACCGCACACTGCTCATAGAACCCAAAGATTCCCTAGCTTGGGCGTACCGCTGTCAAACACTAGTCAAAATGGAACAATTCCCCCAAGCCATTGCCAGTTGCAACCAAGCTCTCAATGGTAACGGTAAATGGGGAGACCAAACCCCTGCCCTAGCCTGGGCCAATCTAGCCCAGGCTCATCGGCAATTAGGAAAACTCCCCCAAGCGATCGCCGACTACGACCAACTATTTACCATCAACCCCAGTGATGCCACAGCTTGGACCAACCAAGGTCAAATTTTAACCCAGCTTTCCCGATTTACAGAAGCACTCACCTCCTATAATCAGGCAGTTGCCCTTAACCCCAAATCCTCCATAGCTCAGCTTGGTCGTTGTGTTGCCTTAAATAGAACCGGGAACTATAAAGATGCCCAAGGAGCCTGTGATACTGCAATTAAGGGAGACGGGAACTGGTCCACCATTGGTCCAGCCCAGGCTTGGAATGAACAGGGAATAGCTCTAGCTGGACAAGGACAGTATGAAGCCGCCCTAGCATCACTCAATCGGGCAGTAGGTATTAAACCTGACTATGTAGAAGCCTGGAGTAACCGCAGCATCGCCCTCTGGTACCTGATGAAATATGATGAGGCCCTAGCTTCCAGCAAACAAGCCATTAGCTTGAACCCCAAATATGCTCCAGCCTGGTTCAACCTGGGGATGAGCGCCAATAGCCTGGAACAATACACATCAGCCCTAGAGGACGATAACCGGGCCCTAGAACTCGATCCCAACAACGCCCAAGGTTGGATTAGCCTCAGTAACGTCCTATGGCATCTACAAAAATATCCAGAAGCTGTCACGGCTACAGACAGAGCTATCCTCCTAGACCCTAAATCCTTTGCTGCCTGGTATAATCGAGCCGTGGTACTGACAAACCTCGATCGCTACCCAGAAGCTCTCTTTGCCTACAACACTGCCATCAAAATCAACCCTCAAAACGCCGACGCCCTCACAGGTCAGGGAGTGGTCCTATGTAAATTAGAGCGTTACCCAGAAGCGGTGGCCGCCCTCCAAGCTGCCTTGAAAATTAACGCCAACCAACCTGTAGCTCAGGTAACACTGAAGATGGTAATTAAACAAATATCTCAGCAGCCACCACCTGCTGTACCCTCTGCAAAGAAGTTACCACCATTACCTCAGCTGCAACCGGGAAATTGAAAATGGCACTCCAAAACATCCCAGAGAACCTAATTAGGGCCTATTTACATCGCTGCCCAGTTAACATGAGGCTAGCTAGGTTTAATTGGTTAAATCAGTATACTTGGTTACAGCCAACCCTAGCGGAAATTAAAAATGAGCTATTTCCCCTAGAGGTAGAAACAGATGTCAGCCCGAAACAGTTACTCCTCAAACCTGAATCTCTACCTCCAGCAGCAGGGGTACAATTCTCCAAATCACCCTACAAACGCTATCCCTGTGAACAAGGGGACCATTTAAATTGCCATCAGGAGTCACCACAAACCAAAGATTGCCCCCTCTGTGGGTTTCCAGCCCTACTGCCAGTCAAAACCCTATTTCAAGGACAATGGGGAAGCTACCGAATTGAGCGACCTTTAGGAAGACGGGGCATAGGACGACTGTATGCTGCCACCCAACTAGGGGTAGATCAGCCAGTGGTGTTCAAAGAATATTTAATGCCAGCGAGGTACTTCAACTCCTCGGAAATTAGGCAACAAACACAAATCTTTAAAAATCTTGCTGGGTTAACCTTAGCCGATGGTAGAGTCCAAGACCTACGGTTTTTGGAGCCATTAGAAGCGATAGCGAATGAGGTAGATAGCCGTTGCTATTTGGTCATGGACGAACGCTACGGTCGCCTCACGTTAAACCAATATCTGAGTCAGGGGGCTATGTCCTTCGCCCAAGTTAGTCAGGTACTCAAGCAAGTACTACAAACCTTAGAATTTATCCACGGTCAAAAGTTTTGCTTCCGTTCCGGTCAGGTGCAAAATGGCATAGTTCACGGTAATCTCAGCCTCGATAGCCTATTGCTGGTGAGTAACAAGGATAGTGACTATGAACGAGAGAACCTCGACTTCTTTATCTATCTGTGCGACTTAGCAGTGTGGGAACAGCTATTTGAACCACCTCTCACCCAGGAAAACTCCACCTTTTCCCAGTCCCAGGATTTAGTCGCATTAGGCTACATTGCCTTCTACTTGTTGGTAGGTAAGGTAGTTACAGAAACAGGACAAGCCCTCGATCCACAAAATCCTAAACACTGGCCTGTGGTAGATCCCCATGGCCAAAAATTTATCCTCCAACTGATGAAATCGGGCTTTGAAAGTGCCAAAGTAGCTCGGCAAGAATTGCTGCGGTTGCCCCAGCCAACCATCAGTTCCACCCCAGATATCCCAGAAGTCGCACCACCCCCAGCCAAAAAGTTCTCTTTCCTCGGACAGATCCTACTCTTAACAACATTGGGGTTGGGAATCCTGGCCTTACTAGCCTGGATACTCCTCCCCAGACTGCGTCCAACTACCGCCACAGAGATCCAAATTTGCTGCATTAAAGATGTCGCCGGGATTCCCCTAGGGAAATTCACATATACTGGCGCTAAAAATGGTACTTGGAGCTACATCCTCCAACAACCCGACTTGATCCAAAAAGGTCAAACCCTAGAAGCAAAAATTACCGCTGCCCAACCCAAGTTACAGCTAACATATCAGCCAGCCGACTCAGCCGCCCAAGCCATTGCCCAAGTCGAATCAGGAAAAGCAGCTTTTGCCATTGCCCCCCTAGTCCAACCCCTGCCCCCCGATTTACTGGCACAGGCGATCGCCTACGATGGAATAGGGGTAGTTGTTGCCTTTAGCTACTCACAAAGGGAGAATGGACTACCTGCTAAACTCAACGGGGAGATTAACCTAGAGCAATTACGGCAACTGTATGGGGGTAGAAACCAAAATTGGTCACAGTTAAATGGCCCCCCATTGCCAGTAAAGCTCTATCAACCCACAAATTCAGAAGCCACAGACCTGTTCACCCAGCGGGTATTAGACAATCAGCAGCCAAAGACTACCCCTCAGGCACTACCCGAATTTGAGATGATGCGGAGAATCATTCAAGACTTTGAATCCCAACAGACCGGAGGCATCGGGTTCGGTTCCTTGAGTAAAATAATCGGTCAGTGTTCAGTCTACCCCTTGGCTTTACGAACTCAGGGAAAACCACCAATTCAAGCCCTCTTTCTCAATAACGGTCAAGCTATCAGCCCCAAAATCGATCTATGTAGTCAAAAAGGCAACTATCATCTCAATGAAGAATTATTGAAAACCGGGCGCTATCCCCTAGCCTACCCCATTGCTGTGATCTACCCACGGGATAATGATCGCTCCCCCATTGGGGAGAAATTTGCCCAGATCCTCCAAACTCAGGAAGGTCAGCAGTTACTACGTCAAACAGGGTTAGGGGGATTGTAGATTTTGGTTTGGGGACTGTCAATCTCTCCTCTTCCCCCCTGCCTATCCTCCTGGTGTCCGTGTATACATTTTATTACTTGATGAGTCATACAATACTAGAGGCAAGTTAGTATTATCACTAATAACAGCTAATGCTTGCCGTAAGTTTTCGTAATGGGTTTTGATATCAACACTATTTGGTTGCGGAGAGGAAGAATTTATCAAACTGTTTTGTAGTGCTTGATCATACTCAGGGGTTAAGTGAACAGTAATCCCTTGGCTGTTAATAGTGAAGGTACAAAATTGAGTCCCCCCATTGGTACAGGTTGTCTCTAAGTCAAGGTGAGCTTGTCGCCTGCGATCGGCAATTTGGAGCTGTTCTTGGGTATGCTTGAGGGCACTAGAGTATTGTCCAATCAACAATTGAGCTTTACTGTAGTACAAGCTATCAGATGGGACCTGTTTAGCACCCTGCAAGGCTTGATCCCAAGATACTACTGCTGCCTGTAATTGGTTGTGTTTACTATATACTTGAGCTTGATTGGCTGTGCTTAGGGCTTGTTGGTAGGTTTTGGCAGCTAATTGTTCTCTAGTGGCGCGATCGCGTGCTGTTATCAGATCAGGTTCATAATCTGCTAACAGTGTTTGTGCTTCTTGGTATCCTATACTGCCCTGAGGAATGCTTTTCAAGGTATTCACTACGGACTGCCAATTAGACTCTAGCTGTTGCCAATCATTGCTGGTGGCAGCAGTGGTTTCTTTTTTGGTAGCTTCACGGGCGAGGGACTTAGCTAGGGTGAGTTTTTTCAGCCACTGTTCTTCTTGGAGTAATTGCTGAGTTACCTGCTGTAAACTAAATCGGTAGCTCGATAAATTTACTTGTACAAACCCATAAAGTTCACTATTGGGTTTGATCCGTTCTAATGGTGCTATTATCTTTTGCCAGAGGTTTTCTCTCGCTTTTAATTCCGCCAGGTCTTTGGCCACAGTTTGAGTTTTTTGCTGGACTAAGGATGCTGAATGTAAAGTCTTGACCACTAGCTGAATTTTTTCTGATTGCCCAGATAGATTACTAGAAAGTTCCCCTGCTGTTTGGGAATAGGAAGACCATTGAGGAACTTCCCCTAAACCAGTAATAGCTGTATCTAGTTGTTCTTCTACCTTCAATAAGTCCTTCTCAGATTTAGCACTGCGAGCTAATTGCCCAAATTGAGTTTTTAATTGTTCAGCAGTTCGGATTTCCTGACACTCGGAAATAGCACAGGGACGAGTTAGCAGGTAACTACTACCAGCAACGACTAAACTTCCTACCACGGCTATACCTATAAGCACCTCCCGGCGCGGGAATCGTCCCTTGGAAACCAATAAATCTGGCATTCCTGCTAGGGGATCAAATGCTTCCTCCCCTTCTATCTCATCGGTGAGAATAATTTCTGATCTTGGTGAATCTGTGGTCGGATAGACAAAGGCATCCCTTGGTTCTGTGTCATCTTGATCATCTATCTCTGTTGTTACTACTGTTTCCTGCTTGGGAACATCATTGTCCCTTGGAGCTTCAAGTAAAGGAGATAGGTTATATTGGGCGTATGGGAGTTTATTTCCCAAAATTCTCAAGAAAAATTGTACCTTATACTTTTGGTAGCTGGGTTGCCATTGGAGTGCTTCCTCTAAGACGGAAAAAATTTTTTGTTTATCCGCTGTTACATCTGGTGGGTGCTGGGTAAGAATCATCAGCTCATCATTCTTGACGGTACACTTCACCTCGAAGATGGGACAAAATGGAATTTCTGCAAGTAATCGTTCTTGCAAAATATGGCCTAAAAGTTGTAAATCTTCTTGCTGGATGGTTGTTTCCATATAGCTCTACTGTAAATTCTCTATATTGTTTCTTCTATCCTTGATCATAAGAAAACTGGGTAAGTGGGAAACTCAGTGCTTTAGAACTCGGAGGGAAACGACTCGGTGACTTTAGTCGCAGTGATTACCGCCAATGGGACAGTTACCATTCCAAATTAAACAACCCTGTACGCATAATGGTTTCGCTCCTAAGAGCCTCCCTTTCGGGGTAATGTGAGCTTTGACCGGTTATCACCAGCAGCACTGTCTCAGGGACCTTAAGACTGTTTAACCACTAGCGACAGAGCCGGGGATAGCTTGGCATCCCAGGGTGTTATGACTCAAATAACGTTTACCTATTACTAGGTGGTCTGGTCAGCACAGCTTGCTTGATTTCTCTTACAGAGCTTCAGACCTTTCAGGGCTGGGTTGCTGACATCCAATAGACTAATTTTCTAACACATACTCCAACTTAAGAGCAAAAATTACTAGAGTAGTTGACAAAAAGCACTCAATACTGATTTTCTGGACATAATTGAGTTTTATTCTACCCAAGGTAAATGTTAGTGTACTTACTTTATCGTAGAGACTTAATGCCAAATGATCTAGGTTAAATACTTGAAGCTATTGACTTAGTGCGGAATTTCAAATATTATACCTAGAGTCATCCGCTTCGCATCTACATGATTTGTCCGACACATTGGGTTTAGGTTTTCGTCGTCAAATCTATTTACCTGTTTTAGTCAGCCAGTACAGGGCTACCTTACACCAGAAAATCTTGCTAATTTATAGCAGTAAGGGTACTTTATCACCTATATTAACAAGTCTTAGAGTGAAATTAGTCACATCTTTTCAAACCCAAAGCACTCATTCAGCAGAATAAATTAATTTGCTGCATCTGGCGAATTCGATAAAATTGATCAGTTAATCATCACGAAAAAAATAAACTTTTATAGCTATCAGAAGCTTGATCCAACTACCAAGGTATAAAAAAGCTGCAAGACAGCACTAAAGAAATAGCTCTAGAAGTATCAATATAAGGTGCATTGTAAATGGATTTATTGGAGTACCAAGTTAAAGAGTGGTTTAGCCAGATCGGCATTCCCGTATTACCCTCCCAGCGAATTGACCATCCTACAGATTTGAAAAGGTTAAAAATTAGCTATCCGATTGTCCTGAAATCTCAAGTATACGCACCTTGTCGGGCGAAAGCTGGTGGAGTTAGGACTGCGGAAACAACTATTGATGCGATCGCCGCTGCACAGACAATCTTCAGTTCACCGATTTTGGGAGAGTTACCCCAAGTTTTACTAGCAGAGTCTAAATATGACACCCACCAGGAATTTTCCCTAGCGGTGGTTTTAGATACTACTGTCTGCCGCCCAGTAATTTTAGGTGGGCAAGAAGTAGATATTAATTGGGAATCAGCAGGGGAAAAAATGGAGTATGTGGTCGTAGAACAGGAATTCTCGCCCTTTTATGCCCGAAGACTGGCCTTAAAAATGGGCTTGCAGGGGAAACTCATGCAATCGGTCAGCAATGTGATTGAAAAAATGTACCAGTTATTTGTCCAAAAAGACCTAGACCTGGTAGAAATTAGTCCTTTGGCAGTAAACGCCTCTGGTCAAGTTATGGCTCTCAATGGTAAAGTTAAAGTCAATGAACGGGCAATTAACCGTCACCCAGAAATATCTGAAATGGCAACTAAAATAGTTCCTCGTCATCCACTGAGCCAGATCAATAGTATTTCTGGCAGTTGGGACGACGAAGGAATAACCGGAAAAATCGGTGTTTTAGGTAATGGTGCTGGTTCAGTCCTGACAACATTAGATTTAGTTGCCAAAGCTAAAGGGAGATTAGGCTTGTGTCTAAATCTACGCCACTCTTTCCTTACGGATACTTCAGCAACTACCTTTTGCGATCGGCTAGAGACAGGTCTGAAAATTATCACTGCTGATCGAAAAATTCAAGTCCTCCTGATTAACTTTCTCGGAACAATCCCCCAGATGGACCAAATGCCCGAGGTGATTGCTAGATTCATATACCAAAAGAGAAACGAACTTAAATCCCGCAGATTACTTACCAATGGGACTCGAAACCAACGGGAGCCAAACGGTCCACACTTGGTTGTTCGTCTAGCGGGTTCTGATTTCAGTACCACTAGAAAATCCCTGGCTGCACTCGCGACACCAGACCAGAGGCTGATAGTGGTGGAAAATCTAGATGAAGCCGTGGCAGCAGCAGTCAATCTTGCTGACTTGTAGGTAGGCGGCAGTTCTTGCAGGAGGTAGTGGAGAGATTGATTTATTCTCCCCCTAAACCTCGATCCCCAAACCTCAAACTTCAAAAACCTCAGACCTCAAACCTCAGACCCAACCCATGAATCTAACGCCAGAGAGTAAAGTTCTAATCCAAGGGTTCAGTGAAGCGATATCAGGAACACATATTGCTCAGATGAAAACCTATGGCACAAATATAGTAGCTGGTGTTAGCCCTGGATGTGGTGGACAAAATATTTACGGACTACCAATCTTTGATTTGGTAGAAGAGGTGGTGGCGCAATTTGGAGCAATTGACACAACCATTATCTGTGTAACCCCTTACCAAGTACTAGATGCTGCCCTAGAAGCGATCGCTTCTGGAATCAGTCAGATTATTATTATCTCCGCTGGGGTGCCGCCTTTGGATATGGTGCAATTACTCCGTAAGGCTGAATCCGGCGATACTTTGATTGTTGGGCCTAATAGTCCGGGAATTATTGTCCCTGGGAGAATTCTCTTAGGAATTCATCCGGCTGAATTTTATACTAATGGGTCCATAGGTATTGTTAGTCGCAGCAGTACTCTCACCTGGGAAGTGGCCTGGGAATTAACACAGGCAGGGTTAGGACAGTCGATCAGTGTGAGTATTGGCAGTGATGTAATTGTTGGTTCTTCCTTCCTCCAATGGTTGCAAATTCTAGATGAGGATGAGAACACACAGGCGATAGTTCTAGTAGGTCAACCTGGTGGTGGTAGTGAAGAAGCAGCAGCAAGGTACATTACAGAGGCCATTGATAAACCAGTAGTTGCCTACATTCCTGGTAGATATGCACCGCCAGCAAAACATTGGCAACAGAATAATAACTCAGCTATATACGTAGGAAGTGACCCTAGCTTTGGGACAGTTCAAAGTAAATTAGCTGCTTTCCATACAGCGCAAATTCCTGTAGCAGAAATTCCCTCCCATCTGCCTGAATTGCTAAAAAAGGCGCTCAATAAAGAGGCAGGGAGCAGGGGGCAGGGGGCAGGGGGAAATGACCCCTGACTCCTGGGGTGGAGCGGAACATGGGTCTGAGTCTCCCACTTCTGTGAAGTGGTTCTCGTTCAGATGGGGTTGAATCCCCATCTGCCCCCTGCTCCCTGCCCCCTTGCCTCTTCTTCAATTACAGGAGTAAAATTGGCAGTTAGCTACCATAGACGTCGAATGCCAACTTCCAACCCCTTACACACACCTGTAAGGAAATCTAAGTCTAAACTGGCAATGGTATCGCTTGATTTGTGATAGTGAGGATTTCGCAGAAATGCTGTATCTGTCACCATAATTGCGGGATAACCGAGATCCCAAAAAGGTGCATGGTCGCTGAGTCTAGTTAGGGGGACTATTAAACCTCTATTTCCGGCTGGTAGCCACTGACTGGGTACACCAACTTGGCGAATACTGTGACTAATTCGCATTAAGTCACCCACTGTATGCCAATTGCCAATTAAACCAATAAAGTCACCCCGATTTGGGTAGAAGCGCGCTAATAGTGGTGGGTAACTTTGAGAGCCAGGAGTAGAATCACAGTAGCCCAGCATTTCTAGGGATATCATGAGGCGAAGGTGTTGCTGCGTTTGGTGCATGAGGGCAGCATAGTTTTTACTACCCAATAACCCAGATTCTTCCATATCAAAAGCCACCAAGCGCAGGGGATAGCGTGTAGGCTCAGTGGCAAACTGTCTGGCAAATTCCAACAGAACTGCTACACCTGTAGCATTATCATCTGCACCGGGGGTTCCTGGTACACTATCATAGTGAGCACCAATTAAAATTGGCGGCAAATCTAGATTTTGCACTCTAGCTTGAGCAGGTAAGTTGAGGATGAGATTTCTATAGCTTTTGCTCCCTACTAGGAAGGTGTGGATTTCCACACTTCCCCACTGGGATAGTTGCTGATGAATGTATTCTTGGACAAAGAAGTGTCCTGCTGTGGCGATATAGGGATCGCGTTCTCGTGCTATCTCAACGAGGTGAACTTGTAATTGTTCTTTTAAATTCAAAGGTAGAAAATACTTGTAATGTCATTATTTTTCAGGCAAGACTAGATCCAGCTAAGTAAATTGCCTAAACTACAAGAATTAATGCTGCTCAGGCATACCTAGCATTGTCAATGCTATCCTAGTTTTGCAGCTAGCTCCTCTGGCTGAAATTCTGTTTATTAAACTTAACGATAATTCCCATACACACACAGAGGTTCTGATTCCACGACACAAAGATAGAGACAAGCTTAATAATATAGTAGACATATTAGGAGAAGATTGACGCATGGGCAAGGTAGTCGGCATCGACTTGGGAACAACCAACTCAGTAGTCGCCGTAATGGAGGGTGGCAAGCCGGTGGTGATTGCCAATGCAGAAGGAATGCGAACAACCCCCTCCGTCGTCGGTTTTAGCAAGGAAGGGGAAAAGGTGGTAGGACAAATGGCTCGACGGCAAACGGTCCTCAACCCCCAAAATACATTTTTTGCAGTTAAACGCTTTATTGGCAGGAAGTATGGGGAACTGAATCCAGAATCTAAGCGTGTACCCTACACAATCCGCAAAGATGAACTAGGAAATATTAAAATTGCCTGTCCCCGGCTGAATAAGGACTTTGCTCCGGAAGAAATTTCCGCCATGGTAATCAAGAAATTGACAGATGATGCCAGTCGTTATTTGGGCACACCAGTCACAGGGGCAGTGATTACGGTACCCGCCTATTTTAATGATTCTCAACGGCAAGCTACCCGTGACGCTGGCAGAATTGCGGGGATAGAAGTATTGCGGATTCTCAATGAACCAACAGCAGCATCTCTAGCTTACGGTCTGGATCGAGGGGAGACAGAGATCATCTTGGTCTTTGACCTAGGTGGTGGCACCTTTGATGTCTCGATTCTGGAAGTAGGCGATCGCGTGTTCGAGGTCAAGGCTACCAGTGGTGATACCCAATTGGGAGGTAATGATTTTGATAAAAAAATCGTTGATTGGTTAGCGGAGCAATTCCTCGAAGCCGAAGGAGTGGACCTCAGACGCGATCGCCAAGCCCTGCAACGGCTGATGGAGGCGGCGGAAAAGTCCAAAATTGAATTGTCTGCTGTCAGCGTCACGGATATTAATCTACCCTTCATCACGGCCACCGAAGAAGGTCCCAAACATCTGGAAACTCGCTTAACCCGTTCCCAATTTGAGGGTATGTGTGGTGACTTGGTAGGGCGGTTACGCGCACCTGTAAAACGGGCACTTAAAGATTCCGGTCTCACACCCGCAGACATTGAAGAAGTAGTATTAGTTGGTGGTTCTACCCGGATGCCAATGGTTAAACAGTTGGTGCGAGATTTAATTGGCTTAGAACCGAACGAAAATGTCAACCCTGATGAAGTTGTGGCTATCGGTGCAGCTATTCAGGCAGGCATTCTAGCTGGAGAACTCAAAGATGTGCTGCTTTTGGATGTCACACCCCTGTCCTTGGGATTAGAAACCATCGGCGGCGTGATGAAAAAATTGATCCCTCGTAACACCACGATTCCCGTTCGCCGTTCCGACATTTTTTCCACTTCGGAAAATAACCAAAACACTGTGGAAATCCATGTGGTCCAAGGTGAGCGGGAGATGGCAGCTAATAACAAGTCCTTAGGACGGTTCAAGCTGTATGGTATTCCCCCAGCCCCGCGAGGTATCCCCCAAGTCCAAGTATCTTTTGATATTGATGCCAATGGGATTTTACAGGTGACAGCCTTAGACCGCACCACTGGTAGAGAGCAAAGTATCACAATTCAAGGGGCTTCTACCCTAACAGAATCAGAAATCAATCGCATGATTCAAGATGCCCAGAAGTATGCGGATGTTGACCGGGAACGCAAAGAGCGGGTAGAAAAGCGCACCCGGGCAGAAGCTTTGATTTTCCAAGCCGAACGCCAACTCAGAGAAGTAGCCCTGGAAATGGGGATGCAGTTTGCCCGCAGCCGTCGCCAAAGGATTGATAATATTTGTCGAGAACTTAGGGAGAGCTTACAGCAGAATAACGATCGCGGCATTGACCAAACTTACTCTGACCTCCAAGATGCTCTGTATGAGTTAAACCGAGAAGTTCGCGAGTACTACGCAGAGGACGAAGACGACGATTTATTTGGCACCATCCGCGATATTTTTACTGGCGATAAAGATAAAGACCGAGATTTTCCCAGGGATATGTACCGGGACAGCGATCGCGATCGTAATCCCTACGGTCGGGATGACTACAGACAAGACTCTCGCTCCTCCTACGAAAACCGTCCCCCCCGTAAACCCCGTTCCAGCTACCAGGAGAATTGGGATGATGAGGAAGAAGATTGGTTGTAGTACTCATACATCCTAAATTCCCCCTATTAGCTTCTCACCAAATATAAATTCTCAAGTTAAATAAACTATGCAAAATTTGCAGAATTTTCGCGATTACTACGAGATTTTAGGAGTAGCAAAAGATAGCTCCAATGAAGAAATCAAAAAGGTTTATCGACGGTTAGCTAGGCAATATCACCCTGATCTCAATCCAGGAAATAAGGAAGCAGAGGAGAAATTTAAGGTAATCGGTGAGGCCTACGAAATCCTTTCCGACCCGACAAAACGGGCTCAGTATGACCAGTTCAGCCGCTACTGGAAACAAAAAGGCTTTGCAGGTGGTAAACAAGCACCAAAGGCTAAACAATGGGAAAATCGTCCTAACGGTCGCAGTGCTCAGGATGTAGACCCCGGTCAATTTTCCGATTTTGAAAGTTTTATTAATCAAGTTATTGGGGTTGGGGGACGGAGGGAGACAAAAAATACTACCACCACCGCTAGCGATCCCTTCCGTTCTCCCCCTAGAACGAAAGTTGAATATACAGTTAATACCCCACCGCGCCCAAGTCGCCGGGATATAGAAGCTAGGCTGACTTTACCCCTAGAAAAGGCCTTTCAAGGTGGAAACGAACGGATTCGCTTGGAAGATGGGCGATCCTTGGAAGTAACCATGCCCCCAGCAATGGTGACAGGGCAAACCATCCGCTTACGTAATCAAGGTATTGGGGGTGGTGATTTATATTTAAAAATTACTGTTGAGCCGCATCCCCTGTTTAAGCTCGAAGGTGTAAATATCTTCTGTCAGGTGCCAGTAACCCCCAGTGAGGCAGTTTTAGGGGGACAGGTGGAAGCCCCAACCCTTGATGGACCTGTAAAAATGACAATTCCCCCTGGAGTACGTTCTGGTCAAAGGTTCCGGTTGGCAAATAAAGGCTACCCTAGTGAAAACGGTAAACGGGGTGACCAATTGGTGGAAATTCAAATTGTCACCCCGAAAAATATTAGTCCCCAGGAACGGGAACTGTATGAAAAGATTCGGGAAGTTGAGACTTTTAAGCCTCGCAGTGATTTGCTGGGGTAGGGTTTCAAACCCCACTCGTTGGGGTATGGACAAATCTAAAATCCCTAAGCTGTATCCCTTGAGGGGGTGCAGTTAATCCACCATCCAAAAACGTAATAAGATATACGCTATTATATGTATGGAATTTAGCTATTTTCATCCATTCAGTTTAGTAATTGACATCATTCTCAATAACTGAACCTAGTAATAAGTCTTTCTGTCTTTAAAAGAGTTCAACTTTTTCTTTAACTGAGCCTGATTGAGGTTAAGTACTTGAGCAGAATTAATTACACAAACTCTGGGCTGGAATCTTTTATCCAGTCTAGATAAGACTAGATATTAGTTTATAAATATTTCTGTTCGGTTACTTATTTTTTGTCTTTTTGCAACACCTAAATGGTTACAAGTAACCAAGTATGTAAAGTTCTGTGCCAATCTTCAATATTTATAGCAATTAGAGTATACTTTAATCAGTTATAGCGTACGATTATTTACTTATTTTAAGCTCATACATAAGGGCTTAGTTTACTTGAATACTTACTTTGTGATATAGGAATCCGGTTTAATTCGGAGAAATTGTTTACGTACCACGCAAGAAGCAAAAGGAACGCTCCAAGGGGATTACAAAGAACTCAGTATACTGAGTTCATTTCAAAAATCAAGTAGGACTCCTATATTTAGATTAAAAATTTTTACAAATAATTAATAACAAGCTGGAAAATCTTACAAATCAATCTTGTAATCAACAATGGGCAAAGCAATTGGTATCGATTTGGGGACGACTAATTCAGTAGGGGCTTTTAAATTAGCAGAAGTGGAAGTTGTGACAGCTAATGACAACACCCCCCCAGATAGGAAACTAACACGATCTGTCGTTGCCTACGAGCAGGATCAATTAGTGGTGGGAGACAAAGCTTACAACAAGTTGCAGGCTGACCCAGAAAATGTGATTATTTCGATTAAGCGGTTAATGGGTAGAAGTTTTAGCGACCCAGCAGTACAGAAACAGAAATCAGAAGTTGGGTATAAAATTACTGAACCTAGTCAGGGAACAGATAATAGTATTGCAGTTTGGCTAGGAGGGCAAGAATACAGTCCAGAGGACATTTCCAGCGAAATTCTCAAAAAAGTCGTGCGAAATGCCCAAGTCTATCGTCGAGGAATTGGCAAAATAGATGAAGTAATTGACCAAGCGGTTATTACTGTCCCTGCTTATTTCAATGATAAGCAACGCAATGCTACCCGTACAGCAGCTTTCAAGGCCAATCTCACACCGTTAGAACTTTTACCAGAACCAACAGCGGCTGCCATATCCTATGGTTTTTCGCCAGATAGTGAAGATGTAAAAACTATTTTAGTTTACGACTTTGGTGGTGGTACATTTGATGCCTCCCTGATTACAGCAGCTGGCACTGCATTTATCGAACTAGGAAAGGCGGGAGATTTATGGTTAGGTGGAGATGATATTGATTCTCAGGTCATCAAGTTCGTCAAAGAACAAGTTGCCCTGGAAGAGAAAATTTCCAATATTGATAACTTGATTGCCAAAATGCCCTACTACCAACGACTCAGATTTAACGCCGATCTGAAAATAGCAGTGGAACGGGCCAAAGTTGAATTAAGTCGCGCTCCAGTAGTGCGAATTAGTCCAGCGACTCAATTACTTGATGAATTAGGAATTGCTATTCCCATTGAGGTAGAAATCACCCGTCAGCAGTTTGAAGTAATTATTGTCAATTTTGTAGATCGCTCCCTGGAAATTTGCAATCTAGCCATCCACAATTCGGAATATCAGTTAGATATGATAGATGTAGTCCTATTAGTAGGAGGTTCTTCTCAAATTCCTTTAGTGCAGCGCAAGGTCAAAGAAGCTTTTGGCAGCAATAAAGTGGTTGTACATCCTCGCCCAATGTATGCTGTAGCAGAAGGCGCAGCCATTGTTGCAGCCGGATTAACAGATAAGGTGACCACAGTAGATAAAGTTACAACAGTCTCCCGTGATTATTATATTGAGCTAGTGGATGAACGATATAAAGTCATTAAACGTAACGATATTCTACCTGTAACAAAATTCCATATTTTCAAAACTGTGGCTGATGGTCAACGGTTAATTCACTTTAAGTTTTTTAGTCCTGACCAGGTAAGACAAGAACTGGATGGTCTGGATACAGAAGAAAGCATTGGGGATATGTGGCTGGGGTTAGAAAATTATTACCCAAAGGGCACGGAAATTGCCGTAAATTTGGAGTTAGATGAGAAAAATAGCGATTTGAGAATAACAGCCACTCTTAGCAATGACTCTTCCATTAGTGTGAGTTGTACGTTGTCACGGGGACGTTCAGATGAGAGGATTTACAGAAGTTTAGAAGCAGAAATCTCTGAACTAAATAAACAAGAACTGACCAAGTTTGGTGTAGAAGAAGTTTTAAAGTTAGCAGTCCCAGTAATTAGATCAGCTAATGCAATTATCGATTCTAAAACCAACGTAGAACGTATTGATCAACGCAATGCTGCCCAAGCAAATTTGCAAAAGTTTCAGTTTCTGATGTCTGAGGCGTGTACAAATGCTGAATCTCTGGTGGCTGAGTGCGATCGCGTACTCGAAGTATGCAGCTTTTTAATTCCTCAACCACAACAAGAACGGCTACAGAGACTGCGTCAACAGTTACAAACGGCCATCAATAACCAAGACTTCTCTAGGTTGCAGTCTTACAATGAAGATGCGGAACGAGAACTTAAAAATCTACCAGATGAAGTCCATCTGATTCGAGTTTGTATGTTAGCAATTAGCCAGGCTAAGCAGGTTGCACCTACCGAAGCAAGTGCCATGTCTAGTAGACTTTCTAGTCTAATATCTGCTTTGAAAAGAGGTAACGGACAAGAAGCTGAAGACTTGTGGCGGGAACTACAACCCAATGTCCAGCGTTGGCTAAATCAGGAATTACCCAGTAACAGTATTATCACAGGACTAACGCGATGAGTACTAATATTAATTGTCCTGTGTGTGCTTATCAAAATATTGCGGGTAATAGTTGTCCTAATTGTGATACGAACTTAAGTACAATTCGGTTGCTTCAAGAATTACCACAAATACCAACACAGATCCCACCAGTCAAATTGGGGGTAAATCCATTAGTAATCACCTTGTTTATACTGCTCATTGGGGTCGTTGTGGGAGTAGGAATAAGCGAGATATTTCTGCATCTGAGCATATAGAGAAAAGATATTCAAAATTCCTAATTGCCAGGAGGTGATTTGATGAGCATCTTCAAAACCAAGAATTTTCTAGGGATAGGAATCATTAATACTTTACAGCAAGTACCGCAAACTAGAGAAGCTAGTCAGAAAGCAGCACGACTAGCCAAAAATAGGTATCTGAGAGAGGCAGTAACTATAGCCGAGAAAACTCTCTCCTTTTGGCCTAAAGAATCTGGTTTTTGGCAGCGTTGGATTTGCCAAATACTCTTAGGTAATCTGTTAAATGAATTGACTCAACAATTACAACAGTGGCAAAAACAGGTAACATCTGCTGAAAAACTAGCAAACAGTGCAAAAAACTTACTTGACCAAAAAACTGAAGATCCTTGGGAAACAGAGCCACTAGCAAATGCCATTACTCTTTATAAACGTTGTAGCCAAATACTCCATGATGAGCAGATATTACAAGCAATAAAACAATGTAAAGAAGAGCTACAACGGCGACAACTTTTTCAGGTACTGGTTCAAGAGGCACAATCTCAGACGGAAAATCGGTTTTTTAAAAGTGCCATATCAACTTATGCTAAAGCTGAACAACTGTACTCTACAAAAGCTGTAGCGCAAGCAATCGCGACAATTAAATTCCAAGCTCAACAAGAAGAAGTTTACTATTCTACTTTAAAAAGAGTCCAACAAGCTGAAACTGAAGGGAAATTACAACAAGCAATTTCGCTTTTAGAAGCTGTTTTGTCTACATTTTCTCGTACTGACGGATATGAGCTATTAGACAAGCTAAAATCCTTAATCGAAGGTAGAGAAATTTTCCGCCGCGCTTTACTAGCAGAGAAAATTGGTGAATTTAAAACAGCTATTGTCTTGTACGAACAAGCTAAGTCTCTATTGCCAGATAACACTAACTGTCAAATCAGGTTAGCACTAGTAGCAATTAAAATCACAGACTGGGCACTTGCTATATCCTACTTAGAAGATTTATCAGGGGAACAAGCTACGTATCTCAGAGGATTTATTCATGCCAAACAAGATAATCTCCAACTAGCATACCGGGAATGGCAAGGAGTATCAAGTATAAACATAACTGAACAACAAAAAATCCTCAAACTTCTTAGTCAAAGACAACGCCTACTATCCCTACAAGATATCGAACAGTTTGTCAAAGTGGGGAATTTAGAGCAAGCAGAAGCAGCTAGTATAAACTTCATCCAAAGATTTGGTTATGATTCATTAGTAGAGGAGAATCTTAAGCAATATATTCAGCCATCTCTAAAATCAGCAGTTTGGCAAAAAGCCGACTGGAAAGCTATTAAAAATCAAGCTGAAAAAGATTGGATTGCAGATCCCAGTATCATTACATTACATAATTGGGCAATAGCAAATTATTACTATGTTCAAAACTATTCAAGCGAGTTTGAGATTTTAATTATTTCATTATCAAGTGCATTATCAAATTTAAATACAGACTTAGTTTTAGAAGATGTTCCTTGGCTTGCAAATAAACCTATAGACTTTGGCTCAGTGTTTAATAAAGTAACGCAACATTTGGAATCAATCATCGATGGTCGAAAAGATATTAATACTAATGATTATCTACGATTACGGGATTATTGGCGTTTAGAATCAGCAGCATTGAAATTAATGGGTACACCGACAAAGAGGGGAGTAAAAATAAATGATGTATTTGTAACTCCCGGATGTTATAGCCACTACATTTCTCTACAACAGCCTATTTCTATTAGGCAAATAGATACCACACAAAAAATCCTGCATTGCTTGTATACAAGTTGGGGACTAGCAGTAGCAGCCTGTATTGCAAGAGATATTCAAAGAGCAATTCAACTTAAACCCTTAACTAGACCTAATTCTGACTTTGAGACATTTGCTCAGAAATTTGTTACCTATCATGAAGGATGCTTTTACTTACAACAAAATAGATGGCGTGAGGCTATTAATCCATTTAAACAGCTAAAGCAAGAGATTCGGGATAATCAGGATTGGAAGAAAGAAATAGATAAGCTGTGTGAATCGCAACGTCAAAGCATAAATAGGTCAGAGCAGAAAGAAAATTTAGATTTTGCCCGGTTTTGGTACGATATTTCAGAGAGCAAAACTGCTAAAACTTATCTAGCAGAGTATAAAGTGGAACAAATACGGGAGCAACTTACTCATGAGCAAATCTCGAAACAAGAAGCTCTAAAGGAACTAGAAAAACTTAAACAATTTGATGTCGATAACCCTATTGTAATTGATTTAATCCAACGGATTAAAACTGTACAGGCATCTGAAATAGTCGATAATTATTTAAAGAGGAATGACCTAGAAGGAGCAGTTAATTTTGCTAAATCAGATGGTAATAGAACCATTAAAAATTTTGTCGCTGAAATCTGTATTGACATTTTAACCAAAGGATTTAAAACGCGAGAGCTAGGATTTGAAGAAATTTATAACTTAGGTCGTTGGGCTTATGAACTTTGCCCGGAGTATCAATATATTCAAGAAATCTATATGATTAGTCAAGAACTAAATAAGATTTACACATTTATTAAGCATGAACGTTTTGAGGACGCTATTTTTCATGCTAAATGTTCACAATACGATCTGATTAAATCCTATGTTGCTGATTATTTTATAATGATTTTGATTAAAGGAGTTCAAAGCAAAAGAATGCCTTTCTACTTAATTCAAAAATTATGTCGTTGGGCTTACGAACTCTGCCCCAATGATCCTAGCTATCAAGAGATATATCGTCAATTCAACATTTATTAAATAAAGGTGAGACATGAAACATAATCCCTATACTATTTTAGGTGTATCTCAAGCTGCATCAAAGGCTGAAATTAACAAGGCTGTAGCAGTAGCTATGAAGAGCAAGCAATACCCTGTAGATGTTATTGCCAAGGCGCAAAAAATCTTGATTAGCTCAGAAGAACGTATCATAGCTGATTATTTACGTCCCATATTGCCTCCTATCAAACGTTTCAAGTACAGTAATTTATCAGAATTGGGAGAACCACTACCTAATTTAGTTGTGCTGCCAGAATTTGATGGATTGGAGGAAGCACTCAATCAAGCAACCCAAGAAGAATGCCGGGAAAGAGAACCCTTAGCTATACCTTTATCAGAACTATTCAACGAGGGTGCCACAGCCTACCGAGACGGAGGTTACCTCTTAGCCATCAAATCTTTAGAAGAATACTGCAAAAACTGTATTGATAAAAATAGTAAAGATTATATTCAAGCCCAAATATGGCTAGTTAAAGCCTACCATATAAATGGACAACCACAACAAGCTATTGCTCTATGTCAAATGTTAGTAAATCATTCCGATACCAAAATCCAAGCTTGGGCAAATAAAAATTTACATATGTTATCTAAAGATGCTTCCCATGTTTAATTTTTCCACTTCCACTATTTACCTACAAATTAGCACTTGGCTCAAATCTAAAATTTTTGGAGCAAGTGTTGAAATCCCTTCATCTACCCAAGATGTATTACCATCAAATAATAACTTTTATCTTCTCACAAAGGAGCAGCATGAATCTATACGGGAGGATTTAAGTGGACTACTCAGGCAAAATGTTTTACTCCAGCAGTCTTTAAGAGAAGAGCAAACTAAATCTACAGCTAATGTTGAAGATTTATTCTTAGAACTTTTAGAAGTTACTGATGCACTAGAATCCTTGTTAACCTATCTCAAAAATAATCCTGATGTCAACGTAGAATTTTTCCAGCGATTGCCTAGGTCTTTAGGAGCGGTTAACCGTAAACTTCTAAATACACTAAGCAAGCGCCATGTTCTCCCCATAGAATTGCAAAGTGACCAACCCGACTTTAATTTGTGTCGAGTAGTAGATCGGGAATTTAGAGATGACGTAGAGGAACAAACAATTGTTCAAATTGTTCGTCAAGGGTTTCGTTTTGAGGAGAAAGTCTTACGTCCTACAGAAGTAATTATATCTATGAAATCAGAACCATAAATTTGTGTATATTCCCCCTGGAGTCCGTTCTGACCCTAATTACGTTGATCGAATATATGCAAAGCTTTTGTTTAAAGCCTTGCACAGAGGGAGCTTTGGGTTTTCGGAAACGTCTACTTAACTGACCGCATCACCTCAATAATAGCAACTGTTATATAGGGTCTCCTGAAAAACTCTCCTATTAGGAATCTAGGTGCCACACGGTGGAAAAAATGGGAGCTTTGGAGGTTGATCCCCAAATTAACCCCACGATTTTTTCCCGAAATGCAAGCATTTTGAGTCTCTAAATGCCATATTCTTGCACCTGTTTGGACTAAAAACGATTGAAAC
>Ga0116227_10006840_pt1 | contig 22769 bp, 20 predicted proteins | sample S1TSphgellanicum_FD_89693 | JGI IMG/M metagenome (GOLD analysis project Ga0116227, IMG submission 89693) | Host-associated microbial communities from peat moss isolated from Minnesota, USA - S1T2_Fb - Sphagnum magellanicum MG | ecosystem: Host-associated > Plants > Peat moss > Unclassified...
AAAAAAAAAAAAATGAAAAAAAAAAAAAAAAAAAAACCCTAGTTACACCATTCTAAAATTAGATCAAAATTCCAAAACCCAAAACCCCAAGTGACGACCACCACCGTTTGGTGGCTGGCCGCACATAAAGTTAAAAAAAAGAAGGTACTAGAATCTACACAAAACTACCGATGGATTGTATATACCAATTACAGCACTGGAGGGGTAAGCAAGTTCACATCTGAAGATTTCTCAACAAAAGAAAATAAACAACAACAACAACAACAAAAGAACCAACTAGAGAAACTCCAATTTTCGTAGATTTGAAACACCGATGTTCAAAAGCTGTAGATTAGAAGAAAACGTAGATTTTGCGCACGAAACAGCAGAGGAAAAAGGCCCGTCCTAGTTTTCCTTCCATTTCCATAGCTCATGGATGATTTTCTGCAGATAATTTTGCATTTTCCATCCATCCAGTCGTCGTCTTCACTACTCTGTTTGTTGCTTTTGAGCTTTTCTTTCTTCATCTTCTTCTTTTTCATGTTTTTTTGTTTTTTCCCTGCTTCTACTCATTTGGAGTCCTTGATATCCCTTTGCACCTTTGCAGCAGAACATAGGTAGGACTCCTCTCTCTGTGTTAGCGCTCGAGTCTGCGTTTGTAGGCTTTCTTGTTCTTCTCAGTTGGTATTTTTTAGGTGGGTTTGTTTGTTTGTTTTTTATTGAAAAAAACTCCGAGTTGTTGTGTGTCGAAGAAGTTTTGCGGTGACAACACTAGTTTTGGGCAATGTTGGCACGAATGAATGTAATTGGAAATGCTGCTGCGTTTTGAAGGAGGTCCGATTTTTGTATGAGAGCTCGCTGTTGTGTATGTATGTAGAGGTGGTGTGGTGGTGGGACGCGGGGCGGGGGGGGGGAGATTGTAGACGAAGAAGAAGAACAAGAAGAAGAAGCTTGGCGGTGTTGCTGGCGGCGGCCTCTTTTTGCTGCTGTTCGGTTCGGAGCCGATCAACTCTACAAAGGAACTAGACCGACAACCTTTTGCTTCTTCTTCTTCGTTTTAGGAGCAACAATGGATCCATCTCGGGCATTCATAAAGGATGCGAAGCGAGTGGTTGTGAAGGTGCGATGGTTGTGTTTGTTGTTTGCTTTTTTTTTTCTTTGAGGGGGGGGCCTACAATGTCATACATATCTCTTTACAATCTGTCTTGGGGTTCACACAGGACTCATAGCATTTCCTCAATTGTACCCATTTTCTGCTCTTCTTTCTTTCTGGGAGATCATAAGGAAGTTATGATAAGCACAGCACCCCTCTTTCTTTCAGTGAATTTGGTGTACATCAGGTTTTTTATTATAAAATTTTTAGTGTTAATGTTAATTTTTTATTTTTAGCTGAAGATGAAGAGATTGGACACAACAGGATAATAAAAATTGACAAAGTTAGATCTGGATTTTTGGGCACAACATTTGATGTCTTACTACTACTACTACCACAGCTGATTTTGTCTTTAGACCAGAATAATTCTGGTGAAAATTCACTGTATTGATGTCAAATGGGTGGTGCTGAATTTCACAGGTTTTTACTTGCAGACTTTGAACTAGCAGTGTCATTTTTCAGACCTGTCCATCATCCATGCATGGACTAGTAATGGCATTCTTCGTCTCACTTTTCTGCTCTCAATTAGATGATATTTTTGTTTGTATCAATTTTTTTGTGTTTGTGTTTTTGTTTCTCAATATTTCTCAGGTTGGAACTGCGGTGGTAACCAGAAGTGATGGCAAGCTCGCATTGGGTCGGCTTGGAGCTTTGTGTGAACAAGTTAGTCCCTCCTTGAAGCAATCACATTGACCCATTTCAGCTACCTACTGTGTGGTTTCCTTTTTTTTGTTGAACTTACTTTCTCAAGTATTTATTTCTCCGAGGGGGGTAGAGAGATGGGAATTGAGATGTCCTTGCATGTGTGTGCAAATCAATTGAACTGACATTGTCGGCAATTGTGATCTCTACTGATTTTTTACTGACCATCCACCTGTCTGTCAGATGATCTGCATATTCAAATGCCATTCATTATCAACAGGTTCCATTATCAATTGTAGACCCAAGAGCAGAGAACTGATGGGGGGTTTTCTCCAGAGCACTCATCAGCCTGTCTACTAACATAAGATCTGTTGAAAGTAGTAGTATATACTGATGATGATGGTCATGCTTGCTGGACAGGTGAAGGAGCTGATGTCGGTAGGCATAGAGGTCATACTTGTGACTTCAGGGGCAGTTGGTGTTGGCCGACAAAAACTGCGCCACCAACGTCTTATGAATAGCAGGTGAGCTGCTTTCTGTGTATGTATTGTAGTTATTGTTTTGGTGATAGAAGAATTTGTGCATCCCTTTTGTCAGCAGCCTAGTATCTAGTAGATGATGTTCAGATTATGTTGCCGTGGCCACCTTCACTGTTAAGAAATTACATATCATGGGCCTCTTTATATTTTCTCATGCTTGTGATGATGTTCTGATGATGCAGTTTTGTAGATCTAGCTAAACCACAGGTGGAGTTGGATGGAAAGCCTTGTGCAGCTGTAGGCCAAAGTGGACTTATGGCACTCTATGACAGTCTCTTCAGCCAGGTATGCATATTCTGTTACATCACCCTTACTACATCTTTGGTCATAGCTTTAGACAGATCCTTCTTATGTGACTGCTCTTTGTGGAATTGATTCAAGTGAAAGCAGCAGTTTCAGAGATGCCAAAATAACTTGCCATGGTTTGAGTCAGTCTTTCAGAATTAGCCTGCTTTCTTTCTCTCCTTCCTTGAGTATTTCAATGTTCAGTTGCATGGGGGCAAGGGCAAAGTCATCATACTATGCAGAAGAACTGTCTTCTTCTCAGCCACCATCCTCTGCTGCAAGTCTTTATTGGCCCTTTCTTTATCTGTCTAAACTCTTTGCTACCTGCTGTGCATCACTTCTGCTTTAATCATCATTCAAGGGTCATCTTACTCAACTTATGTACTATGATGATGATGTATGGCAGCTGGATGTGGCATCATCCCAACTTCTTGTGACAGATAATGACTTCAGGGATCCTGACTTCAGACTTCAGCTCTCTGAAACTGTCAACTCCTTGTTGGAACTTCGAGTGGTTCCAGTTTTTAATGAGAATGATGCAATCAGTACAAGGAGGGCACCATACAAGGTAACTAAATCACTTTGGCAACGGATGTATAACCTTGTAGTATACAGGCTGTTTCCTTTAAATGAGTAGAGGAATTTGGTGTTTTAGAATCAGCTGGTGGGCAACTAGAATCTTTGCAGTTTACAATTGACACCATGATGTATCTCCATGTACACCTGGCTATAGCCTTTTTGAAGTATGAGATTTTTTATTTTTAGTTTTTTGTATTCTCTATTACTCCTCCCCATGTCCTACTTAAGTGCAAGCAGTAGAGCTGGAACCAGGGCTTATCACAAATATTGCTACAATAATCTACTCACTTGGTGCTTCTGAAAAACAGGATGCAACAGGTATCTTTTGGGACAATGACAGCTTAGCAGCACTGCTGGCACTGGAATTGAAAGCTGATCTTCTTATCCTTTTGAGTGATGTTGAAGGCCTGTACACGGGCCCACCAAGTGAACCCAAGTCACAGCTGATTCACACCTACTTGAAAGAAAAGCATGATGACATGGTCACATTTGGTGAAAAATCAAGAGTGGGTCGGGGTGGAATGACAGCCAAAGTATATGCAGCCTGGAATGCTGCATCAGCTGGAATCCCTGTGGTTATTACAAGGTGAGCACCATCTCAATTTGTGTATCTTGGGCGGCTTTCAGACATAGCACTCATTTAAGGATGGAACGTGTTTTCTCTCCTTTTGATCTTAGATTTGGGTTTGGGAGCCATGGTGGTGTGCATATAGATATTTAGGTTTTCTGCAACAAAACAAAATCCAGGGAATTGGGCACATCAGTCATGTTACTGAAGCTAAGAAACTAGGTTTGAGTAAAGAGTTGGGTGGGATGTGGGGAGGGTAGTGGTTGTACTCCAGAGGGTCTGCAGCGTGTTATGCATGGGGATCATATTGGTACTCTCTTCCACAAGGATGCCCATCTCTGGGTTGACATGAAGGAAACGGGTGCTAGGGATATGGCTGTTTCTGCGAGGGATGCCAGCCGCTGCCTGCAGGCGTGTCTCTATTATCTCTTCATCCTTGCAATACTCTTTTTCAACCCTTTTTATCTTCCAGTCAGTGGGACTAAGAACTTGCTCTGTGGTACAGCAGCTCATTCTTCTAGAAGAACAAATACGGTTTGAAAGTGATGAGAAGACCCACTTGAGAAAGAAGTCAAATGTGGTGGGAAAACCATCTGAGAGCATACAAATTCTGGTGTACCAGCTATTCACCAAGCTGGGGTTGGACTGGTTGTCCCTAATTTTTTGTCTTCTATGGGGGGGTGGGGGGATATTGCAGAGTCTTTCATCTGAGGAGCGGAAGCAAATATTGCTTACAGTTGCTGAAGCTTTGGTGGCCAATGAGGCAAGAATCAAGACAGAAAATGAGGCTGATGTGGAAGCAGCCCAGTTGAGTGGCATTGCTAAGTCATTGATTGGTCGCCTTACAATAAAGCCTGGAAAAGTAAGTCACAACCCGTTCCAGGTCCTCTCTTTCCAAAAGGATCCCTTTATTCATGTTGTTATCATGTTGCTACCATGTTAAGTTGCAGTAAAGCTAGTCAGTTGTTTACAGCAGGAGAAAGAAGATGCAGAGTAGCTTGTGCTTGCCCTTCACCCCAGGTTGAACTGGGCAGACAGATTGAGAGCTTTTGTGTTGATTGGAGTACCTCTGTGGAATTTTACTTGAGTTTCTTTTGGGTTCTTATGTTAGTTTTTCCCACACTTTGCAGATTGCAAGTTTAGCGAACTCCCTCAGGGTCCTTGCAGAGATGAAGGAGCCAATTGGGGCTGTTTCAAAACGTACAGAGGTTGGTGGTCATTGTCTCTCTCACTTAGGTGGTAGCTAGGACAGCCAAGTGAGGTGTGTATGACACAGGAATGCAGGATTTTTTGTGGACCGGTGATGATACTAGTTGTCATCAGATGTATGGGTGTGGTCAGATGTATGGGTGTTGTGAGATGTTTGTGGTAAGCTTATGAAGAAAGAAATTATGAGGCAAAGCGAGCAAAGCAGTAGAGTGAAGGGGTGTCTGAAGGGAAGAGGCCTGTCTTCAGGGCCATCATGGGTTCAGAGTGGAACCTAAACTCTAAACCCTAAACACTCAAAGATAAATGATAGAGAACTCCAGCATGATCTTTAGCTTCTAGGGGGTACATAAAATTTGAACTGTCTTCTTATGTTGTGGACATAATTTTTTTCCAGGTTGCTCAAGGGCTTATTCTGGAGAAGACAACATGTCCCTTGGGTGTTGTCTTGGTTATTTTTGAGTCACGACCAGATGCTTTGGTTCAGGTAATGATCCTGTTTTATGGGTGGTTTCTTTACCATTGACTGTGTATACTGTGATTTTCATGGCATTGTCATCTGCTGTCATTTCTTTTCAATCTCTTTGAATGTTGACTCCTATTTGAAAACATCTCCCTCCTTGAAATCTGATCCTGTAGTAGTAGTGTCCAAACTATCTTTACCATAAAGGTCAGTCTGTGGTTGACACAGGCACAGGCCTTAGTTCAGGCAATTTCTTGCGATTGCCAAAGCTATCGCATGTTAAAGTTTCTTGGTTTCTTTCAATGGGATCAGATAGCATCATTGGCAATTCGGAGTGGGAATGGTATCTTACTGAAGGGAGGCAAAGAAGCCACTCGATCAAATGCTATATTGCATAAGGTACCCATGTCGGCTTCTTCCAGTCGCTATTGTGAAATAGCCAGGCACAGTATGTTGTCTCATTGCTGCAGTCAAGCAGGTGCCGCCTCAAGAGATGTCATCTCTTTCTATGCCTTTCTGTTTTGTGTATCTGATAGTGGAAAACCTTTCTAATATTAAGAGACATCTACACAGGTGATCACTGATGCTCTGCCGAAATCTGTGGGTCCAGCTCTCATCGGACTTGTTACTTCTAGGGAGGAGATCCCGGACCTACTTAAGGTAAAATAATATTTCTTGCAGCCCTCCTGATTTTGGGTAGTTGCTGATCCTCTGTTTGTATGACTCTTGACCAATCTATAGTCTCTTGTTGAACTGTGTACCCAATTTACATAAAGTGCTTCAAATGTATACTACTTTTCCACACCATGAACCTTTTGACCAGAAGCATTCTAGTTAAATGGAGACATGGTGGTTCTGAACTTCTTTGTCCTTGGACTTGCTGGCCAGTTGGATGATGTAATAGATTTGGTGATACCCAGAGGAAGCAATAAGCTGGTATCTGATATCAAAGCAGCCACTAAGATCCCTGTCCTTGGGCATGCAGGTCAGCCCTTGCTCTCTTTCTGTACTTGGGTGGTCTCTTGTGGAACATAGTAGACAGGATATATAGGCCCTAACAAGCAGCATTTGATGTGGTAAATTTGAGCATCACAGCCCATGTGGGTTCTGTCTATCCATCTGCCATCTGTCTCTGGGTACAAAAACAACCCAATTTCCTTAGATGGGTTATTCTGTGAAACTCTTCTTTGCTGCCCTCTTTGGGTGTGTTATATGCCAACAAACTTATTATCATTTGGTGGAGGACCTTATGTAGCTTCTTTTTTCCTCCCTCTCTCCAAGTTCCTTCCTCTCCTTCTAATTCCACTTGTTCCATTGTTTGCATGTGTTGTAGATGGAGTCTGCCATGTCTTTGTTGACAAAGCTGCTGATATTGGTAAAGCCAAGCACATTGTAGTTGACTCCAAAACAGACTATCCAGCTGCTTGCAATGCAATGGTAGGGGAACCTCACAGTTGTCAGTTGAAAACACCGAAGTCTTTTGAAAGTGAAATTTGTGAGTTGTGCAGCAGCAAGATGTAGAGCAAGACAGGAATTGGACAGGGCACAACAAATGAGACCTGGGGACAAGTCCTGGATTTACCATGTGTAGAAGAGTTGAAGGGCAGATGAATAAGTTTTTTTATGATTTCCGGGGATTGCAGACTAAAAGCCTAGCTTAGGCTATTTTGCAATACATCATAATGGATCTGTCAGATTCATAGCTGGGTCCTTCTGGGTAGAAGAAGTTGGGTGACAAGTTGACATTCTATGCCACACGTATAGGTAGCCAAAATGTTTGATCATTCCTGCCTGTGTCATTCCAGGAAACATTGTTGGTACATGAACACCTAGTTGGCACTGGTGGTTTGGAAAGCCTTGTTTTTGCTCTTGAGTCAGCAGGTAAGATGCGTGACTGTTTCTTGACCTAAGAAAGTTTCTTGCTTTATGGATTACTTGCCTTATGGTTCTTGTTTGGGGTCTTGAATAAGTCAGGTGTATTCTGATGAACCTCCAAGTCAAGAGCCACTGCAATTTATGGTTTTTTGGGTTTGGTATTGCAGGTGTGACATTGTATGGAGGTGCACGGGCAGTTCAGTTACTGAAACTGCCAAAAGCCACCAGCTTTCATGTGGAATACAGTGCATTGGCCTGTACACTTGAAGTTGTCAAGGATGTTGGTGCTGCCATTGATCACATCCACAAGCATGGCAGGTGGTTCTCAGAGTTTTGTTAATTTCATGTATATGAAATGCTCTGCTTCTCTCCTTTGGGGATGTCAGACACCTTTGCATAGGGACTGATCAAACATCCTATGGCCAATTCAGAAGGTCTTTCCAGGATGGTGGAACATGTCTAGTTTTGGTGGAAAAGAACAGTTGAGAGGGCCCCTTCCTGAATTTCCTTAATTTATGTCTTTGGTGCGAATTGAAACACAAGATTGGGTTGGGGTGTTGGGTAGTGCGCATACTGACTGCATTGTGACTGAGGATACGGATGTTGCAGAGAGGTTCCTGCGTGATGTTGACAGGTGTGTTACCTCACAATCTGGACCTGTCCAGTGAAAAATGCGAAGATCAAAATGTAAATGAACATCATGTGAGATTGGCAAGAGGGACACTAACTTAGTGGCCTTTGGACTGTCTGTGCGTTGCAGTGCTGCTGTCTTCCATAATGCAAGCACACGCTTCTCTGATGGAGCTCGATTTGGACTTGGTGCTGAGGTACTTTTTTCCCTGTGTCTTGCCCTTATTCTAAACCTAACTGGATGCAAGGTTAGAGGCCGTGAAGCTTTTTTGAGAATAGCCTTATGGATCTAGTGTAGATTTGTGGATTCAGTGGAGGTCTGGCCAGCTTGGATTAGAAGGTGTGCCTGTCAGCAAGTGGTTATTTATTCCTACTGTTGTACTCCATGATGTTGGAGCCTATGGTGAACATGTTGTAGAAAACATTCCTCAAAACACTTCCACTGCTGCACAGGTGGGCATAAGCACTGGTCGAATCCATGCTCGAGGTCCTGTTGGAGTCGAGGGCCTTCTCACCACAAGATGGTTTGTAGCCTACTTTTTCTACCCTTCAAAAATAAAAAAAAACCAACACATTTCAACCTGTTGTACAATATGGAAGTCAATTCTACTTGCATCTCATGTCGTGCTTAATGAACCATACATTATATGGACCTCCTTCCTGACATTAATTCCAAATTTGTCTTCAGGTTGCTATGGGGTCATGGCCAAGTGGTGGATGGGGACAGAGGTGTGTCCTACACACACAGGAATCTTCCTCTGGATGGAGAGGAAGCCGCCCCAGCTTTAGGATCTGTTGCCAACAGAATGCACACCTTGAGCAATGGCAACAAAACCACGACCATCATAGAACCAACGATGAGCAATGGTGCTCTTTCCACCAAAGGTGTGTCAATCAATGGTACTGTCACTTCCACAAACAACAGGGCTTAAGATGCAGCAGAAGTGCATTTCTTTGCCTCAGAAAGGGAGGGTTCTTTAGCTGCACTTTTTTACATTTTCCCCCTAAATTTACTGTGCGTTGTTTGTGGATTCGCTTTCTTCTCAGTTGGGGTTAACATTTTGCCTCCCTAAATTCCTTATTTGCAGGAAAGAGTTATTAGGACAGAATACTGCTTTAGATGGTTCAGAACAACTGTGTGAATGCACAAGAAATTGCTTTGATTTCTTCCTCACCTTTTCTCAGCCACTTTTGCACCTCGGGGATATTATGAATGGAGACGGACAATTCAAATTGTATGAATTAGAGTTCAATCACTTACTATGTTGCCCACCTGCAGATGTCTAATTGTGGGTGTCTCTTTTTGGCACAGTACTATCTTGTTCCGGATGTCCAGATAGACTACTAGGGAAAAGCATGTGACTCATGCAAAGATTGGCAATGGGGATTAGAGAATCAATCTTCTAGTACGATAGCCAGCTCAACCATGGTAGTGACTGAATCTGGATAATATTTTAACAGAGACAAATTAGGAATTTATTGTGGGTGGGAGAATTGTTCATGTGGGGTATAAAAGTGTTTTGTCTTAAATATCTAGGGCTAATCTTTGAGACCCATTTCCAGTTAATCTATTGCTTCTGCAAGAGAGAGAGAGAGAGAGAGAGAGAGAGAGAGAGATGTGCAAGTTTGTATAAGAGCACTTGTTTGTTCTGACCATATTAGTTGTATCCCACTCAGGAAAAACTGGAAGCACTACTCTCTTGCTGTCAGGAGGAAATTGAGGTATGCTTTTCACAACAGGCCCTGTCAAGATGGCACCCTGCAAGTACGGGTAAGTGATTGGCTACCACATCATCTCTCTCTACATGAACCCACTACCCAGATAGATGCCTCCAATGGGATGGATTGCACTTTTGGATTAAGAATGCATTCTTTGGAGGTATGCATCAATCCTTCTCTACCTGGTCTATGATGTTTCTTTCACCTTGCTGAAAATTTGCACAGGTTTTCTGTAGTTTTCCTACTGTGCCCAGGTTTTTCCAGCCTTTGCCCAGATTTCTTTGCAACACCCTGAGTTCAATTGGATCCACCAGGATAAATTTGGATCTGTAAATGGGGTTATATGGGCAAAATTATGCCCAAAGTTTTTCCTCCCTTAAGTCATGCCTGGGGTGAGACCTGAAGGGAGTCCCCTGTCCAAGTTTCTTAATGATGTTGATTGTTCAAGAAGCTTGTGCACTTTTTACTGATTGGGTATTGGGAAAGGTTATTGTGGCAAGAGTCCTTTGTTTGAAAATGCCCTTACCATACTCTAATTCAGTATTATTAAGTGGCTTGTCTTTCATTTTGGTTCAGATTGACTTTTATCACAATTTTGGAGAAGTTGCCAATACTTATGAAGATACAAATCAAAAGGTTTAGAGACCTTGGCTGTGGGTTTAGGGGCCCTATGAAAAGTATGACAATTCCCTTAAACTAGATGAGAGTATGACAAGTCCCTAAATCACACTCTGGTACGGTATTAAGGGGCTTGTCTATCGATTCAGTTCAGATTGACTTTGAATACAATTATGAAGCAGTTTTCAGTTCTTGTACTGAAGTAAACAATGAGGGTTTAGAGTTTAGAGCTCTTGGCATCGAGTTTAGTGGCTGTAAAGGGCTTGTTCAGGGTTTGGGCTGACTACTGTAGCGTTTAGGATCCTTAATGGCTGGTTTAGGTGACATGGGTTTTGCGGACTTGGCCATAAGCAGGATTTTCTTTTCAATTTTGTGAAGTAGGTGGACTGGCAACCCCAACGACAAATCAACGACGGGTCTTAAATGCAGGCAGTACAAAAGTACTGCTTCAATTGTTTTTTCACTGTCTGCCCTTACTCTGATTCATATTTTCCCAAAAAAAATATGGGTGATGCCCAAACACATTTGGGGCTGTGAATTATGCACATTTTGGGTGTATAATGGACACTAAGCTGCTTCCATGTGCTTTCTAGTGTCCATTACACACCCGTAATGTGCATAATCATGGGCCCAAATGTGTATGGGCTTCATTGGACGCATTTTAATTGGCCAACTTGGCAGGTGTGAGAAGAGAAATGCAGCACTACTTTTGTAATCCTTCTTGCATTTAAGACTCACTGCTGATTTAACATGGGGACTGGAGATTATCCACAAGAGGAATAGACCAAAATTTGGCTAGAGGCCAGACAGTAAAGTAAATTTTTTGAAAAGTACCCTGCCTAGTTCTGGCGAGCAATAGGAACTCCCTGTCTAAATCTGGCTACATGCAACTTTTTCCCCTCAAAATATGGCGACTTCTACAATTTTTTTCTCAAAAAAGCCTTTGCACTGTTCACACTGGTTTTTTTTTCCCGGTCCCAGAAGTGCAAAAATTCTTTCCCCCACAAAAAACACTGGCCAGAAGGTGATTGTAGCATTCTATATAGCAGGCAAGCAAGGGGCTCGATCCCCACACAGGGAAAACAAATCTTGTGTTGGGGGATTGTTATCAAAACCTTCTAAGCTGAGTGATGCAAAATAACCCAAATACGTTATTCAACATTTTGATAGCAACATCAATCATGTCCAAGAGACATGATCTTGCATAAGAGATCAAGGTACGTGAAAGCATCGGTTATGATGTCAACTGTGAGTAATGTGAGCTTCAGCTATGTTTACATGGTGGGGTTAGATCATTATGACGTCTGTGGGTCTATGCAATTACAAATGCAAGGGGGTAATCCATCCATTCTTTTATTTATTGATGATATATCAAGATAAATACTTGAGTTTATTTAATCAAAAATAAATCAGCAGTGTTGCTATAAAGTTTCAATTTTATAAGGGAATAGTAATTCAACACATACAAGAAATAAATAAAAAGATATAACATGATCTGATAATGGAAGTGAATATATCTCAAACTTGTGTGAATTTCATGGTATTGTAAGGCAATTTTTTATCCCTTATACACTAGAGCAGAATGGCGTTGTTAAATGTCATAACAAAACTTTAATTGAAACAACAAAATGTGAATGAGATTAAAAAAAACAAAGAAACAAAGATGAATAATGTTGTGTCAATAACGATATTTTGCCTTGTAGCAAAATTACTGCCTTGCTCTTATTAAGGGTATTGTCATACATAAGAAGTGTGCAGAGTCAAACATATATAAATACAAAAACAACTGGTAGTCTGGAGGGTACCTTCAACATTTCACCACCCCTAGTAGCTCCTCGAGGTTTACCCAAGGTGGTAGACAATCATTTGACCTTCCTACCTCCTACACTCATATCTAGACTAATCAAAACACATACACAATATTGGGAAACTCCTTGGATTATCCGCACAAGATATTTTTTTAGTTATGCTTCCATGGCTCTAAGTACAAATTTCAAAAGATAAACCCCTTGGCAATTTTTTAAAAAACCAAAGAAAATGAAAAAAAAAAAGAGAAAGAATAGAATGAGATAAAAGTTAGACAAACTTTTCCAAATCTGGCCCTCTAAGTCTTACTTTTAGTGGTGGCTAATTGGTCAACTAATATTTTTTAGAACTAACCAAAATTGGTTGAATTGACTTCTCAACTACCACCTCCTAAAAATTAGCTAAACATGTTGGGAACACACCTCTAAAGTTAGTGGAGATAGTAGGTAAACTTACCACCCCTAACTTTAGAGAGTTATTGGGTTGTCCTACTAGCCTAACTAATTAAATAGGTAACAGTAAAACTTAGCCCACTAGCATATTCAACCATTTATGACTCCTCAAGCAATTGAAGTTTCAATGTCATTCCTATAAACCCAAATTTTCCTTGTATATTAGAAGGGTAAAGGCACTATAATGGATTGTTTTTGGAAGTCATTGTGGTAGAGTTTTTGGGGTTAATCATGTTTTCTTGTTTACAATTCAAATGCATTTGAAAATTTTAGCAAATATGAGATGAAAACTTGAAAAATATATTTTAATCCTCCCAACTCTGAAAAAGTTATCATAATAAGGTGAAAACATGGTAAAAGGAGTTAGGGTCGGGAAGGTAAAATCCTTTTCCAAGGATTGCACATGACACATGTCATTTTTGTGTTGGTTTATAATTTTAAATTTGTATTTTGAATATTCAATTTAACATTGCACGTTAAATATAAATGCATTTTGATTACAAATTTATTTTATATGATGTATATTATGCATTCATGCCCTTGATCACATAAATATGAATAATTTTATTACATCCACATTTTCAAAATCCATAATTTTTAACATCAAAAACATTTTTGAGTCAAATGTGAGTAAATGAAATATAAAAATAATTTTCATCGGTTCAAGTCTTTTTGCCCTTCTAATCATCAATGTTAAAATTCTCTCAAATTTTCAAAAGGAATGGTGAACATTTAAAAAAAAAAAAAAAATGTTTAAAAAAAAAAAGGATTGTTCATTTTCAAGGTTTGTGTGTTTTGAACATGCAATTTTTTTTTTTGAGTTGTGTAAAACTTTGAGCATGTAAACTTTGCAATCAATGGAAAATATTCCAACTTTTTTTGACAATCCAAATTATTATGCTTTCCTTGTGATTTTTCAAACAAAAAAAAATGTAGTTTTAAGGAGTGTCCACTCACTTGGGTGACTCCTTTGATTATGTTTTTACTTAATAAAATTAGTATTGATTAGTGAAAGGTGGACTTTATAATGTACTTGGCACATTTGGTGTCACAATCCAAAAACTTATAATTTATATGGAATTTTTTCTTTTAATGGAATTGAAAAATATGTTTACCTTCTGAACATTGGGACACCTTATTTTGAAGGCTTATAACATTCTAGATGATAGAAAATGAATAGAAATTTATGTAAAAGATTCAATCACAAAGTTTTAGATAATTGAATTGATTTTTTTGAGACAAACATTTACAAAATTGGTTTAAAAAGGTTTAAATTAGGGTGATTTGAACTTGGACATGGAAAAAAAAAATCAACATCGCTTGAAGCCTAGGTTTAATGGGCTGAAAATAAATTGGATATGCACTTTCAATTGCCAATTTTGGTCCATCTTAGTAAATAACATCAAACCTAAAATGTGCATGTTACGATAGGCCATTAAAGAATAACATAAAGATTGAATTTGAAAGGATATTAATACCACCTCAATAGAGTTAAAAAGCTTTGAAAAACAAATAACCACTTAACAAATCGAAATATTATGCAACCTTTGCACATGTTCTATTAATTGAAACCAACAACAATCGACATGAGATTTTGTCAAGTCAAGATGCTACTCATTGGAAAACAATTTTCGATTCTAAATATGATTTTTTGATGAAAAATAATATGTGGTGATTGGAGGACTTACCAAAGGATTGGTTAGGAGAACAAGGTATAAATAGTGAAATTTGAAAGAAATATAATTTAGATGGAAGTGTTGCAAAGCTTAAACTTTATAAAAAGATTAGTAGCTCAGGGTTTCTCCCAAATATACAGAAGGTATTGATTATTATGAAACCTTTTCAATGATTGTGAAAATTATATCTTTGTGAATGTATTATCAATTGTTGTTAAACTTAAGTTTCAAATTCGTCAATTTGATGTTCAAATTGCATATATATATGGTATGGGCTCAAACAATTCCCTTTGAACTACATTATTGAAAATAATATCAAACTTTAAAAACATACCAATGCAATGTTATCACAAAAATTTGACATGATTAAATAGGACCTATTTAGTCTTGCTTTGGAATCCAAGTGAAATGGGATAGAATTTTTGAAACTTTCAATTATCACAAACTAAGTTATTTTGATATCCTAAAACAATTTAATATGGAAGAATCTAGCTAAAAGTGCTTCAATTCACATTCAAGCTAGTACCAAACTTTTGATAACAATGATTATTGAAAAGGAAATTGAAAAGCTTGAAATCAAGAACATATCATATGCTTGTGTTGTTCGTATGTGACTAGATATAACCTATGTAGTTGGGCAAGTAATTCAATTTTTAATAACTAATGAATACTACAATGGGTAGTTGTTAAATAGATATTACATTATTTGTGCATGGAATAATCAACTATGGAATTAGGTATGGTGGAAAGCAAATGACATCAAAAGTTCAAGGATAGTGTGATGTTAATTGGGCAAGTGACCTTGATTTCCACATTTACCAAGATCTTGATATATTTTCATCAAAAGTGGAGGTGTTGTATCATAGCAAAGTAAAAAACAAGCTTTTGTAATTTTTTCAAGCATAGATGAAAGTGTATATTGCTACATATAGATCACGTTATCAAAGAGGTTATGTGGTTTTGACAACTTTTTTCTATTTTGGTTTTCCATGCCACAATCTTAATATATATTTTTATGAATCAATCAACAATCTCGTTTTCAATGAACCTTAAATATCACAAAAAATCAAAACATATATAACTACATTACCATTTTAAAGAAAGAAAATAAAAAATAATGAGATTACCTTGTTATATTGTAACATTGATGATATACTCACTAATGTTCTCATGAAAGGTGTGCCAAAGTTGAAACATATTTTTTATTGTGAAAAATATGGTGTGAGCTTAAGAAAGAAGATGATTGAACCACAAAGTCACATGTAACAAAGAAGTGTAGTGAGAAAACAAATTGTTTTAAAGGAGAAATTCATTAAGGAGTGTCAATGGATGAACAAAATTGGAATGACAGTAAAATTCACTTCTAGTTATGTTACTAGAAAGACAAATGAAATGTTCATGCCATAGTACCTTTTTAAACTTGACAATAATTAAATTATTTCTAAAAATCATCGATTAAATTTTTTTAAACTATTTGAAATGTTGAAATGCAAGGAAAAAACCCAAAGCTTCTTGCTTTAGGTCAATCCACCATTGCAAATTAAATATCCAATAATTGGTTGGTGAGTTGATTGAACATTCTGCTCTTGTAAATACAACTTAGTGCTCAAAGGTGAAACACTATAATTTTTTGTTGTATTCTAAGGTCAAGAGCTTTTTTATATCTTTTAACATTTAAATATCAAAAACTTTTAACAAAGTTTTGAGGTTTAAATATTTCTAACCTACCTTGATGAAATTTTCAAACATCCAAGTAGGATAGCTATTAAATTTGGACAATTTAATATTTGATTCACAATTAAGGGTCCTGACATTGCTTGGCCTCTACCTAGCACATGTGCTCGTAGGTTTTTCAACTAGTTTTCAATTTAGAATTCAATAACCAACAAATAGATTACAAATAAGGTTATTGATAATCTTGTCTCAATAATTTGTTTCCATAACCAAATGTTTCTTCAATAATTGGTTAACAAGTGAAATCAAAATAAGTATACATAAAAGTAGTCCTTGAAGTTGTAATCATATTTTTACAAATTAATACAAGAAAGTAAAGTCAAATGATTGCACTAAATTTTGGTTTGAACTAATCAACCAGAAAATGTTTGAAATAAATTAAAATTTTTGTCCCACCTCATTTATCTTGCCATCTTTCATTTGAAATTAATTGTTTATCAGAAATTTAATTTACCACATACTTATGGTCATCACCTTGAAAAACATCGATGTGTGATGTGATAATTATCAAACTTTTCACATGGCCCATAAACTTATTCAAATAATATGGAATCACAATGTTTAGTATATATTACAAATTTCATAAAGATTAAAAATCATTTCAATCCTTTTTTTGAATATATTTGCATTTTTTAATACATTGTGATATATATATATATATATATATATATATATATATATATGGAACAAATATATTTTAACATCACATCATATGAAATAAAAAAATGTAGTTTCTTTGACATTTGATCTCTTTGGGTTTTGACCTACTATAATATGCAAAAACATTGTGAAAATCCTTAATAATAATGACATGGTTGAAGTTCAAACATGGGAGCCTTAAAACAAATACAATGTGACAACAATTTTGGCCTTCCTATAGTGTGTTTTCATCTTTAATCATTGTAAAACCATTGTGGGCACTAAATATTGAGTTTATACTATGTTTGCATACAAAGTTGAAAAACTTTAATGTATTAAAAGTAGGTAAAAATATTTTTGAAATTAATTAGTGAAATTGTGTTTAAAATTACTTTTACATTAGAGGATTGATATGTTATTACACTTACATTATAAGTTGTAAGTGCATAAATAAATTTCAGATTGCAAGAAACCAAGAAAGTTAAAAAATCCAATATTCATTTATGTGAAGCCTATTTTGTTTCTTTGGACAACTTGCAAAGTACAAACTTTTTGCTTGCAATTTTGAAAAATTTACTTAAATTTATTTTAAACATGTGATTCTTCAATATCATTGACATAAATGTGAAAATCATGTTCATATTGATCAAATAATATTTTTAAGTTTAATTTGTTAAGGCTTAATTTATGACTATAAATTACATTTTTTCTTAACAAACATCACAAAATGCATAATTGACTGTGCTTTCACCCTAACATAGATATAAATATGGACTATCATAATACCTTTACCATTGTAAAATAAAATAAATTATTTTTCGTTTATTCAAATATTTGAAAAATTATTTCTTATTTGTGCTGAAATTTTAACAAAATAAAAAATTTCATTGTTAGGGTTTGAAATCCTAGGCATTCACTATCAAGGTTTGAACCCCAAAACCTCCAAGGACAAGGTTTTAACATTGAAGTGGTTTAGACACACTAGACTGTTCCATAACACTAAGTATATTGTGTTTATTATTATTTATAATCATTACTCGCTAAAAATTTTAGAATTAAAAAAACCAAGTGTTGAAGTTAAAATTTAAAATTTAATTAATTATTCAACAATCTATTGCAAAAATGGTAAAGGTACTACGATACTTTAATTTCATAATTGAATATTTTTATTATCATTAAAAAAGGTAGAAATATTTTAATACATAATAAACACCAATTTAATTTTTGACCAAGACCAATGGTTAATTGGGATCTTGAAGGCAACCTTGAGAGGTTCAAAACTTGAGTTGATATTTATTTGCTTTGTTTGTTGATGGTATAATCTAGTTGACAACGATTAGGTTTGATTACAATGTAGGTAGTTAAATTAAATAATGAATTTTACTTTTGTGATTGAGGTTTTTTTGGGTGAATTTTTATGATTTGGTCAGAATTTTTTTGGGAAAGTTTTGGAGAAATGTGTTTTTCTAATGTTGGTGCTTATTTGCTGATGACATTTTCATATTATTAATATTTAACCTTACATCAAGGTTTAGAACAAAGAGAAGGATGAAAATCTTGTGAGATGTACCACCTAGGACAAAAAAGGACCTAGTACTTATTACAATCATCTTTTTCCCTATATTTTAATCCCCATCAAAACTAATAAGTCAAAAAGTGTCAAATATTTTATAAGAATCATATTTTAGACCATTTACAATTTCAAATTTCATCATATAATCATCCATAAATGTGTTTTTACATGGTAAAAAAGGATTAAGTAAAAAATATTGAAAAATGTGATGCTATGACAGGATTTTGGTACACCTTAAAAAATTTGGACCAAGATGTCAATGGACTTTGACTTTGTGTCACATAAGCATTAAACCATTTTTCATTTTACATAGCAAGAAGATTCAAAAGTTGAATAAAGAGATAAAGCAACAAGATGTTTGAACAAAATTTGAACGTGAAAGATGCCACAATGTGTTGTAGCCCATGGAAAACATGATAGTCACCCAACATGAGTGACAATCAAAATGATTTAAGTGAATCGAAAAAATGCACATGCAAATTCTCCATGGAGTAAGGTGTAACTTACAATGTCTTTTGAGTCTCCATCTTCTTACTACATCTAAATGCTTCATTTGATTAAATTGTAAGATTTAATTCTACTCCAATTTGAAATTTAAATCCAATATTTGAGGAGTGAAAATAAAAAAATGTGTTCAAACAATTGCCTTATACCTAGATGATTAAATCAAGTTGGTGTGATGGTTCAAGCATTTACAACCATTTGGTTTACTTTGCTTGCTAAATTTGCTTCAAACATATTTATTAAGAATCCTATAGTTTCCATTTCAATGCATCTCCACAAACTTCCAATAATGTTCAACATGTATTCCCATGTCAATTTTAATGCTCTTCCAAAGAAAAGGTCCAACAAAGCCTGGGTGGTTGGTGGGATTGATGAAAAATTAATGAAAGAAAGAAAAGGAAAAAAATGTTGGCATGTGGTTTAAAGCATGAACACCAAGGTCATGATATAAAGGTGAGAAAAGTAGGTGGGTTTACAATTTGCACCAATGCTTATTTTGAAAGCAAGTTGCACATACATGTGACTGTCAAATTCATAAAGGGGGCTGATCCTCCCACCCTGCTGATTTGCTTCTCCCACCCTCCCCCCCCTTATCTCGTCTCCTCCCTTTAATTCTCACCACCTCCGTCTCCGCCTTTCTGATTCCCCCCATTCCTAGCACACCCCCCCTGGGTGTGCTAGGTATGGAGGAATTCGCAACACCATACCTAGCACACCCCCCCCAACACCTAGAGGAGACGAGATAAGGGGGGGGGGAGGGTGGGAGAAGCAAATCAGCAGGGTGGGAGGATCAGCCCCCATTCATAAAATTCAGTGGCAAACTTGTTAGATCATAGATGTGGGTAAATGAGTATCTTGCAAACAAATTTGTGTTGAACAATTTTTAGCCTTTTCATAAAAGGAGAAAAGGATAAGAAAAGGGTACATTTGTATGGTATAATGGACACAAATTGTTTTGTCACAATATTGTAGTTTTGAATACAAGCAAAAATTGAATGATTTGGGGACATACTTGGAAAATATCTAGTGGTCAAAATGTGCAATTCAAGGTGGTTCACCCTTTAATCTATCATTATATTAATTGGTGTGCATATAAAAATGATGCAACAGTCCTTTCGAGTACATTTATAATCTGTAATCATTTGTCATAGAACAATTATTGTAACAAAAGATTAGAAAGTATTTCTTTTCATTAGAAAATTTATTGATGAAATTTTGCACATCAATGTACATATATATGTATAAAGAGAAATCAAGTCCATCAAAGTTCAAGTTTCAATTTGTTTTAAAATCATGAAGTTTATATATTTAAATTATATTAAAACCTTTTCGATGATACATTATGCTAGAACATAATGATGATTATGATGTTTGTAGGTCCTAAATGTTTTTCAATTGAAGATGTAGATGGTTTAGGTGTTGATTTTATTTATTCACAAAATTGAAATAAAATTTTTAAATTAGTAAAAATAAGATATATTGCTATCAAATAGGGTGTTTTAAATAGAAGTTTCATAATGTGAGTAGTGTAAATTTACTCAAAAAAATAAAAAATGAAACAATTTAATACTCATGATTGTTTTAATTTTAATTTTTTTTAAGGCCCAACTTTCAAGTCAACCAAATCTAAGTTTTAAAAAACTTCAAAACAAATGAATTTAAAGTTGTGATACTTTTAGTATCTTATGTGCATCCAAGTTTGACTCTTTTGTGTCAAGGTCACAACATGCAAAAACAACAAAACAAAACAATTACATTTTGATAAAATGAATTGCTTCTATAAGGCCTTGGTTGGGGCTTGTATAATGGGAGAATGGATTGCAAATCTAACCTTGAAGTAAACTTAGGTAATGTTGTGTGCTATGGGCTGCTATAGGACATCTATGTTGCTATGGGAGTGGGGATTTCAATGCAAATATTCAACGGAAGAGTCAGATCCAGAGAAGAAAAACCAAGATCATGGATAGAATTGAATTCAAAGCCTTTGTTGCTGAAGAGAATAACCTGCACATACATGTCCAAAAGACCCAAGTCTTCTTTTGAAAAGAAAAATAATACATGGAAACACAATGCATGAGTGGTTTCAACAACTTTCAAAACCCAGGCAATGCTTTTTGCACGTCATAAATATAAATAAATAAATATATGAGAAGTGGATTTAAGGGAGAAACTCTGGTAGAAAGGTGCAAAATCAAGAAGCATAATTAACTCTAAGGGAACCTTGCCTTCTATGTGAGGGTAGCCACAAGGTTCCTCCATAACATACATCACCTCAGCCTGCACATAACAAAAGGATCCAAAATGTTAGACCAGCCTCAAAGTTTTTGAACTTATCAAGAATCACATCGAAAGCCAAATTCAAACATGTATAACAACACTGTTCTTGGCCAATAGAACAAGACAACTTACCAGGAAAGTGAGGATGATCAACTAGAATGAGAAAACATGAACACATGGTTGTTGGGTTACCTACTTACGACACAATATGATGAAGCAACTTGCAAAAACGAATAATGAAAAAATAGCCAATATCGTCAAAGTCAAAGCCATTTCAAATGATTCCTGTTTCCTTCTCCTCCTATCCTCTTCTCTCTCCCCCTCCGAAATTCTATTGTGCCTAATGTCACCATCGAGTTCGTAGGGAATGTCTCCATTGAATTTGAAGTCCTCGATCTGTGCAGCCAATTCCTGCAGTGAACAACTCTCATGAATTATATCGGAAAATCTCCATATTCACGATTAAAGGCAACTAAAACAAAAGCGGAGAAACATTTCCTTTTTAATTTATAGAAAAAACTCCACACAAGGGCTAAAGAACATGCAAGTTCAGACGTCCGCGGAAGAGAAGAATTAGTTTGAAATGAACCGTAAAACTAGCAGTATGAGCAGTAGCAAAGTCAGAAGTACACAAGTTTTGCCATACCCAAGGCACATGAAAGGCACATGAGAGGCACATGAGAGGCACATGAGAGAGAACAAAAAATATGGGCAAACTAGCAGTATGAGCGGCAGCAGTCAGAGGTACACAAGTTTCGCCATACCCAAGGCACATGAGAGGCACATTAGAGAGAACAAATTATGGGCAGACTATACGGGAAAAGACGAGCGAAGACCGAGTCGGCTCTCTCCAACCAAATAACACTCACCGCTTCACCAATTCTCCAAATGTAAACGATATTCTTCTGGACATGGTAATTATGAAGCTTGGAATACACGCACGCATGTGCAACAACTGAAGCAAATAAGGACAGGAGTCCAGGGGCCCAAGAAATGTTGCAGCTGAGGGCATTCGACAGAGCCACGGCCGTGATAATCACGCCTTGAAACGCACTGTAAACCCCAATAAACTGATACAAGTCCGCCTTAACGAGTTCTACATTTGTCGACTTGCAGTTTATCTTCTCCGAGAGCGAAGAAATCTTTGATTCCCAATCTTTTAGAAATAGTTTTTTCTCAGGATCCTCATCTATTATACGTAGTGAATGGGCCTTACTCTTGTTTCCATTACCGGTGTAAGATTCATCATCTGTTACGGGCGGAGGTTCAGATGCACTAAAGTTCAAATTTATAGCACCAACCACTATCTCGACTCTGGCCTCGGGATTATGATCTACGAGACGCAAAAGTCCAGGCGCCCTAACGTTCAATTTTATGGTCTCGATATCGACACTGACATGAGGATTCTCATCCAAGTTCTCATCCTTGTATATGAAATCCGCGGGCTCTACTTCACCACTTGTCATTTCATTCAAAAGAGCGATACAACTCTTTCTCTTCAACGCAGAGCTGGTTACTTCTCACACCGTCTTGGCTGTTAATCAAACCAGTCCCCTTCTTATGTCTCCACAAGATGGCCGGCTAACTTACCGACATACACAACAGAGTGGCAAAAGCCATGCGAGGAGGCTTTAACGCGTCTGGGCTACAAGAGACTTTGCCCTGTTTTCTCTCATGATGAATCTCGTAAGCTACTTCTTGCCTTCATGACAAATATCAGACGTTACACATTAACTCATTCAATGCCACACATTGAGAGGGAGACGTCAGATCTGGTACTTCCAGGCAGGAATTCATTGACTCTGTTGTGTAACGTTTGGAGTGTTGTACCACAACATCATACTTGCATATT
>Ga0116227_10006841_pt1 | contig 22765 bp, 19 predicted proteins | sample S1TSphgellanicum_FD_89693 | JGI IMG/M metagenome (GOLD analysis project Ga0116227, IMG submission 89693) | Host-associated microbial communities from peat moss isolated from Minnesota, USA - S1T2_Fb - Sphagnum magellanicum MG | ecosystem: Host-associated > Plants > Peat moss > Unclassified...
TACAATTTTAACTGGTATTTATTTTTCAAAATCGATCATTTTTTTAATCATAGAAGTTGTCAGTAATTATCGGCCGGGAAAAATCAATCGATATATCCCATCATTCATTGGAGTTTTATATTTTCAAGAAAATTCAAATATTATAATCTAAATGATTCCAAAAAACAGAGATTCAACAATGATAACGTTCACTAAGAAAGAAAGTTGTGATTTAATAGAAAGATATCCCGAACTCTTCTAAAGACTTTCCGATATTCAGATTGCTGCATATCTTGGTATAAGCCACGAATTTCTGAGTAAGATTAGAAGTCGCCTGGTAAATTTGCATATAAATTTAGATCGATGAAAAAGATAATCTCAAAATTATTTGCGGCCATCTTACATACTCTTACTAGAATGTTTTTCATTAAGATTTAATTTAAAGTCTTGTGGTAGGTTAGAAATTTACAATAGAAAAGTAAACACAATGTTTTTCAATTATTTTAAAGAGCATTGTGTTTATTTTTATAGAAGTATTTTTTAATTTTTTGAATAAAAAATAAAATAATAATGAAGAGATCTTCCAACAGCAAAGGAGATATTATCATATCGGTATTTGATCCGAAATGAAATATATCAATCTCTAAAATATATGAAAAGTAATAAAGACAACCAATGTTTTAAGATGTTTTTTCCTATACGTGTATATGATTCGAATACTATCAGAAACATATAATGATGTAAAAAAATGATTAGCATCTTTTTTGTTTAAACAGGATTTAGGTATTTAAAAAATCAAAACCTCTCCGTTACTGATGATCTCTTTGTATCTCTCATTATCAAATTTATAAAGAAAAGGGGAGCGGTGTCCGCCTATTTTTTTCTTTTCATTTGTTTTCACGACCAAGCCGATAGATACCATCTTTTTTGTGAAATTACGATTGTCTATTTTTTTATTAAGGATCGTTTCATACAGAGATTGCAATTCTGGGATTGTAAATTTTTCAGGAAGCAGCTCTTTACCAATTGGATAATGGTAAGTGAACATTTTTAATGAAAGAAGAGCTTCTCTTATGATGTCGGCATGATCAAAACTCATCTCAGGCAAACTGTTGACTTCCCACCACTGGCATTCCTCAGCATAGAAATCACCACGTGGTTTTACAAGAGAAAATTCTGTCAATGCAAAATATCCGACTGAGATGAAATCATCAAGCAACCAGTGGGTATTGTCTATCTTTACATTGAGACTTTGAGCCATCTCAGAAAGCACTGAAGTGGTGAAGTATGTATCCTTATTTCTCTGTGGGTCACTAAAACATTTAAATTGGAAAAGTTTAATGTCTTTAAGCATCGTTCTGTATCGGACTATTCTTTTGGCAGCACTGTCTAAAGTTTCTTTTTTCAAAACATAACCACCAGGAAGAAGCCATCTTTGCATCCCTAAAGGCTTTAAAAGAAGAATTTTTAATTCCCTGTTATGGTAACCAAAAATTACATTGTCTACACTTATGCTACGATAGTAATAATTTTCACCATTGACCATTTGATCAATGACCAATTTTTCCCTCTTATTCATACACCATCCTTTTTTGAAGGTTGTTTTAACCAAAGATAGTAAAACTTTATTTCAAGAGGCTGTTTCAGGGAATTTTTGAAGCTAAAAATGGAGTTGTAATATATTAAAATTACGTTAAATTAAACCTTTTTTTATTTTTAATTAAATTTTATTAGCTGATAATGTGGTTGTTATAATTTTCTTTGAAAATTTTATATTACGTAACATTTACGTAATATAAAATAAAATATATATTTGTCTCAACGGATTTTCATAATGTATTTTTTACGTAATGAACTGACGAGAGTCTTTTTTAAGAATATATAAGTTTAAATTACTGAAAGTCAAAAACAACTATCCAATTATGAGAAAATTTATACCTATTAAAAGTACTGCAGTACTATATTTACTGCTATGCGGCTCATTTGCGTTAGCTCAGGAGGTCGTTACCGAAACTAAAAAGGATACTATCATTAAAGCAATAGGCCTGGCAGAATCTTCCATTGTAAAAAACAGAGATACAGAAAACAGAAATGTAATGTTAAGTGCGGAGAGTGCTACTACGCCTCGTCAGCTTAACATCGGTTTGCCGTTTGCAGGTGATATCCTCATCCTGGAAAATGACATTCCGGTAGTATACAGCTTTTGGACACAAATGCCGACCACGGCTTGGCGATATGATAGTACGTTAGGAAGAATAGGAATGATGTCTTTTCAGGATGGCGCACTGACTTACGGTAAAGTTGGTTACATTGTGACATCTTGGGACAGAGAGCCAAGTAATAAGTTCAAAGGCTATGCATCTAGTTATATCAATAATTTTGGTAGCCTCCGGTATGATGCTTCCGTAGCGGGACCTATCGGTAAAAAGGGCTGGGGGTATATGCTGGGATTTAATGAAACCTACGAAAGAGGAAGTGGGGTGGATCTGAAATTTACACCATATTTGGATCGTGCTGAATTTTTCAAGGCAGGAATTACCAAAAAATATAAATCAGGTAATGTCAGGTTATATTACAAACATGCAACTGATAATTCTATATTAGGGGCATACAACCCTCTCGTTTATGAAGGGGACGGTAAAACGAGAGCTATTGATGGTTATAATCTTGGTAGAGACTCTTACATTTCAAGGGACGGCCTTTTTCCTTACTACGACTATAATACAGGTGAAGCTAAAATAGGGGACCTTACTTCTGATGAGGCTTCAAAAAATGTGACAAATGCTATTTATTTAACAGGGGAGCATAGGTTTAAAAACGGAATGAAACTTAATTATTCCAATATGTATATGAACTCTAAAGCTGCTTTAACCATCCAGTATCCCATCAGCTTAAATGTAGCGGATCCTGATCAGAGAAGTCCGGGAGAGATCTACACATATGGCGGAACTGCCAATCAGTACGCCGGACCGGTACAGCTGGTTTCGGCTCAATATTATCCTCAGGTCGAAATCAATACCTTTATTTCAAGAGCAGAACTTAACCATAAGATCAGTAACCATAACTTAAGATTAGGGGCAACCTATCAATATTACCGCGCACCCGAGATTTCTCAAAGTGGACTCTATTATCAGACTGTGGAAGCCAACCCACAGCGTTTGGACCGATATCAGGACCTAAGCGTCTATGGCGCTAGCGGTTTAGCGCCTGTCACTCAAAACGGCTTGCTGCCATCAACGGGTATCGGTGGATACAAAGTGAATTCAAATAAAAAATTAGCGCTATATTTTTCCGATGATATCAAAGTCAACAAATGGCTTGATTTCGGTTTTGGCGCCAGGGTCGAAAGACAGGATGACCACGAGATCAGAAGTCCTTACATCAATCAGTTTGTTAAAAACAGACCTCTTATAGACTCGAGATTCAACAACAACTGGAACAAAGTGGGAACAGCTAACATTATAGCCAAAGTGACCAAGGAATTTGGTTTCTTGGGAGATTTTACCTATAACGACTGGTACACTCGTTATTGGGATACATCAAACGGAGCGACGGATGAAGCAGGAATCCCAATTAATTCAGCACCACACGGCACTCACGTTAAGGTAACGAATTTAGGAGGGGGGATCTACTGGAACCATGGTGACCTATTTAGTGTTGTTTCAAAGGTGACCAGAATCAAAAAAGAAAACAATATTGCCTTGCAAACTCTTGTTAATCCTGCCAATACTCAAGAACAGCAGATTTTCTATCCGATCTTCTATGATATCTCTACATTAGGTTGGACGACGGATATCGTTTCAAAACCTTTTGAGAATTTTAATATCCATTACCTGATCACCTTGCAGAAACCACAGTACAAGAATTATTCTTATGAAGCTTTTGGTGTAGGCTATAACTATAGTAACAATGTTATCCCTGAATTGTCAAAAGTATTAATGGAAATTGACCCCAGTTATTTTATGATGAAGGGTGATCTTAAGCTTTGGTTAAGCCTAAGGTATTTTGGCAAACAATATGGAAACCCTACCAATGCGTTCTTCTACAAAGGATGGTGGGAAAGCTTTGGTGGAGTTAACTACAAGATGAACAGAAATGTAGATCTTGGTCTACAATTGGTCAATATATTTAACCAGACAGGCATCAAGGGAGCATTGGTCGGTGCAGATCAGATAACCGATGCATCTTCCTATGTGGACCGTAAAATAGTAGCTGGAGCTATCAGACCAAGAACACTTGAACTCACGGCTAATTTCAAATTTTAAATATTCACTTCATTACAACTAGATTAATCTTTTAAAAAAAAATCATTATGAACAAATTATCACAAATCCTTACAGTTGCATTTATTATATGTGCAGGATTCTTCGCAAAAGCGCAGAAAGCAGACGAACCCTATTTTATCGGTACATGGAAACTAATGGTTTTCGGTTTGCCTAACGGAGATACGCCAATGGTTTTAAACATTCAGAAAGTTGACGGTCAGCTTACCGGAACAATTGGTGAGGGGAAGTCAACCGATAATAAGTTGACAAAAGCAACTATTGACAGCAAAGGCGTATTCAATGCGAACTTCATTGGGGGAGGTTATAACGTGCCTATCTATCTGGAGAAGAAAGATGATAAAACGGTAGAAGGCAGTATGAACGATATGTTTGATATAACCGGGACCAAAGAAGAAAAATAATTATTTCATTAGAAATGCTGCCTGATATCTGGCAGTATTTCTATTTTTCTCTATTTTAAAATAAATTCATTATGAAAAGGCTGTTGGTAAGTGCGGTAGTATTCATGCCATTATTATTTAGTTCACAAAACACAACAGGTGAAAAAAAATGGCTTCCGTATTTGAAATTTTCGACCAAAGAGTTCATAAATCCCTCTTTGCAGTATGCGCCTTTTACCCGCTGGTGGTGGCCTGGCAATGATGTGACCCAAGAAGAGCTCAGAAGAGAGATCAATGTTTTTGCTGAAAATCAGTTTGGTGGCGTGGAAATTCAGGCTATGGGGCTGGTAATGCCAACAAAAGGTGAGGGGAGAGCAGACAGGATCATGAGTTTTGATACACCTTCATACTATGATAATCTCAGAGCAACAATAGATGAAGCAAAGAAAAAAGGTATAACAGTAGATCTGTATGACGGGAGCTGGTGGCCGGCTGGCGGTCCTCACCTTAAAGAAGAGGATAATAATCTTACGCTGAACTATGGTTCTGTGAGCCTGAAAACTGATAGTAGTCAACCTATCAAAGTTCCAAGGGCATTCCGCGGTGACCGTCCTCTGGCCAAATTGGTCGCATTGGTCGCAGCCAAGGTAAAAAAAGACTCTACGGCATCACATCCTTACTATGTTTTAGATCCTAAAATGACGGTTGATATCACTTCTTCTGTTAATAAGAATGGCCAGTTTACCTATACCCCTCCCTCGGATAGCTGGAGGGCTGTGGCATTCTGGTCTGTACCCAACCAGGAAACGCCCGCCGTAAACGCAACTAGAGATAAGGGTTTCGTAATGAACCATTTCGATTCTGAAAAGATATTCAAAAGCTGGGATCATTTATTTGGAGAAAGAACAGGTTTGCCAGCTTATTATGGCAGCGGCATAAGAGCCATCTTTGATGACAGTTATGAATTCAAGTCTGACCGCTATTTCTCCAAAGATTTCATTGAGACCTTTAGAGAAAAAAGGGGATACGATCCACGGCCATATCTTCCAGCCAATATGTGGATCGGTTATAACAATATGAACGAAAGGATGAATAACCCTGTGGAGCATCCCAGCTTTATCTTCTCAGATCAGGACTGGCGTTTGAGATATGATTATGATCTGACCCTGAGCAATGTGATCGGAAAAAACTTTCTCAAAGCGACCAAAGACTGGACGGAAAGCAAAGGGATGCTTCATAGAACGCAGGCATACGGTTTCAATATGGATATTATGGCCTCAGCGGGTCTGGCATCTATCCCGGAAATGGAAACAATGCAGTTTAATAAGGGTTCAGAAGGAGGATATAAACTTATCAGTTCAGGGGCACATTTGTATAACAGGCCGCTAGTGTCGAGCGAATCAGGTGTCTATTATCATCGGGCCTTTCTTTCTACACCCCAAAAACTTAAAATGACCTTCGACAAACTGATGGTGAACGGGGTAAACCAAATCATTTATCACGGCACAGCATACAGCTATTTTCCGGATGGATATCCTAAAGATGGATGGTTCCCTTTCTGGAATTCAGCATTAGGTATCAATTTTTCGGATAACCAGAATGAACAGAGTCCTTTTTGGAAATATTTCAAAACGCTTAATACTTATGTTTCGCGTTCACAGGTTGTTCTGAGAAGCGGAAAGCCTTGTGCAGATGTGCTGATCTATTATCCATTTCTCAATTATTCTGAAGAAGTCTCAAATCCTAAAGAATTTCTGGTCAACGGATATATGAAGGATATAGAGCCTCCTCTTAAAAATGAAAACAATGTCGCTCTTTACGAATCGGAAGCGCAGACCCATTGGCTGGAAAAGATCTGGCCTTTACTCAATGAACTTAATGCCAAGGGTATTACCTGGGATTGGATTAATGATGCTTCCATTCAGGAAATGAAAACCACAGCAGATAAAAAACTGGATATCAGAGGTAACATTTATCAATCCATTATTTTGTTCGATCTGCCATTCATCCAGCTGGGAAGTGCAAAAAATCTGAATGCTGCAGCTAAAAATGGAGCGGATATTCTGGCAGTTGGCCAGCTTCCAGTCATACAACCAAGCTTCCTGAATTATGAAAAAAATGATAAACTGACTGCCCGAATAATGGCACAGATACTAAAATCAAAATCAGCTACGCTCATCGGTTCTGTCAGTGAAATGGGTCAATGGGCGAAAAGATTGGACTATCCTATCAAATATACGGTTGATAATGATGCCTTCCGCCAAACAAGAAGGATAATGGAAGACGGAAGCTTAGCACAGTTCATCTGGAATGAAAGTGACCAGTGGCAAAAGTTGTCCATAAGCGTAACCGACAAATCGCTCGGTTATCTTTATTGGATGGATGCCACTACAGGTAGCATAATTAAAGCTGAATCAGAAGATGGCAAGATAACTTACGATCTGTCGCCTTTCAGTACAGTCTTCCTAATGGCAGGTAGAAATCATATTGCTGAGCATCCGGAATTGGCGAAGGCATTCCATCCCGAAAAAGCAAAAGTAGTGGCTGCGCTTGAGGATTGGAATATCAGATCAGGACAATCAATTGTAATAAGATCTAAATTGTTTGACTGGAGAACGGACGACAGGTTCAAATATTCATCAGCTTTGGGAGAGTATACCACCACCGCCAAAATTGCAACTATAGACCCTGAGGCATCGTACTTTCTGGATCTGGGAAAAGTATTCTATGGTGCAGAAGTGCGGATCAATGGCCGATTGGCAGGAGCTGCTATATATACACCGTTTTTACTCAATATCACGTCTTATCTGAAAAAAGGCGAAAATGATATACAAATTACAATTACACCAAGCCGATACAACGATTTTGTAGGTCAGGCAGTAAAGGGTGAAAAACTGTATAAAAAATTAAAGGATTCAGAGCTGGCAAGTCAGGGACTAATTGGTCCCGTCACCATCTATGAACAGCAATAAAAAATAATTAATATCAATGAAGATAACGAAACTCAATATAAAAGCCTTTTTTTTACTTTTTTCATCATTAGGCTTTTCCCAACAGGCACCACAGTTAGGTAAAAATTCAATCCAGGAAGTTATTGCTGCGATGACGCTTGAGGAAAAGATCAATTTTGTTAAAGGGATCGGAATGGTGGCAAGTACAGGAGATGGACCTGTTGCAGGTTCAATAGAGGGTAAAGTGCCTGGTGCAGCAGGAAGTACCCTTCTGATTGAACGTTTGGGTATTCCAGCAATTATAATGGCCGACGGACCTGCCGGCCTTCGGATTGAGCCCAAACGAAAAAATGATACCAAAACCTACTATGCTAGCGCCTTTCCGGTAGGCACAGCTCTGGCTTCTACCTGGAATACCAATATGATGAAAACGGTAGGGAAAGCGATAGGTAAGGAAACTCTTGAATATGGTGTTGATGTGATACTTGCGCCTGGGCTTAATATACAACGAAATCCTTTGTGCGGAAGAAATTTTGAGTATTTTTCAGAAGATCCATACGTTTCCGGAACATTGGCAGCTGCCATCGTAGAAGGTATTCAGAGCAATGGCGTAGGAACATCCGTCAAACATTTCGCTGCAAACAATCAGGAGACAAGTCGTAATACCATCGATGAGGTGATCAGCCAGCGTGCACTGCGCGAGATTTATCTTAGAGGGTTTGAAATTGCCATTAAAAGATCCGACCCATGGACAGTAATGAGTTCTTACAACAAAATTAATGGTGTTTATACCTCTGAGAGCCGCGATCTGCTTACGACGATCCTGCGCGATGAATGGAAATACAAAGGAATGGTGACTACAGATTGGTTTGCGGGAAGAAACTACGACAAACAGGTAATAGCAGGCAACGACCTTTTGATGCCTGGCCGTATTCAGGAAAGCAAAAAGATCAAAGAATCTTTAGATAACCATACACTTACCATCAAGGACCTGGACAGAAACATTGAAAAAATTTTTGAGCTAATCATCAAAACGCCAACCTTTAAAAACTACAAATATTCCGATAAGCCAGATCTGAAGGCCAGCGCAAAGGTTGCACGGGAGGCCGCTTCCGAAGGAATGATACTACTTAAAAATAATGCTACGGCATTGCCTTTGGTAACAAAGAAAATAGCGCTTATAGGTAATGCATCGTACGATACGTTTGTGGGGGGAACAGGAAGCGGGGAAGTGAACAAGGCATATACAATTCCTTTCTGGCAAGGATTGCAAGAGGCAGGATTTATTTTTGATGCCCGAATCAAAGATGCGTATTTTAACTATATTCAGGAAGCAAAAAGCAAACTCCCAAAGAGGGCAGGTATCCTGGATGTCATCAAACCTGTAGAAGAAAAAAACTGGTCTGATTCCGAGCTTGAGCAATTGGCGCAGGAAAATGATACCGCTGTTTTAACAGTGGGAAGAAATGCAGGCGAAGGGAGCGACCGAAAAGTTGATGTCGATTATGAACTTTCGCCCAAAGAACTTTCTTTGATCAGTAGGACTTCAAAAGCATTTCGTACCAAAGGTAAAAAACTGGTGGTGGTGCTCAATATAGATGCCTTAATAGATGTCGCAAAATGGAGAGATGACGCAGATGCGATTCTCATTTCCTGGCTACCGGGTCAGGAGGCAGGTTATGCAATGGCTGATGTGATGAGCGGAAAAGTTTCTCCTTCAGGACATTTGACCCAGACTATGCCGATGTATTATGATGATGTGCCTTCCGCAAAATATTTCCCCGGAGAGCCCAACGAACGTCCGAAAGTTTCTTCTTATGAGGAAGGAATCTATGTAGGATACCGTTATTACAACACATTCAACAAACCTGTAGCCTACGAATTCGGTTATGGACTTTCTTATACCACGTTTGCAATCCAAAAGCTGAGCATCAGTTCCAAAAACTTTTCCGAAATATTGAAAATCAGTACAACCGTAAAAAATACAGGAAGAAGGTCAGGCAAAGAAGTAGTACAACTCTACATTTCTGCCCCTGGAAAATCGATGGATAAACCAGAATCGGAGTTAAAACGCTTTACAAAAACAAGGATCCTAGAAGCAAAAGCATCAGAAAAGATCAATTTTTTGCTGAATGCATCAGATCTTGCTTCTTTTGATACACGAAGATCAGCCTGGGTCGTAGAACCTGGAACTTACACTGTTAAGATCGGGAATTCCAGTAAGAATATACATCAGACCGCATCCTTCAATGTTAGCCAAGAAATCGTGGTAGAAAAAGTGAATAATATCCTTGCACCTCAACAAGTGCTTGTTGAACTAAAAAAATAAAATGATGAAAAAATGGTTTTTCTTTTTCCTAATACTATCTTCACTGGTTGTCAATTCACAGCAGCAATATGAAACCATAAGGAATATCACTTATTATCCTCTGGAGGAGACTAAGAATGATGTTTACAAACAATCCGCCTGTACCATAGATCTCTACTATCCCAAAGGTAAAAAAGATTTTGCCAGTATCGTCTGGCTGCACGGCGGCGGACTGACTGCTGGTGAAAAGGAGATCCCTAAACAACTTACAGAACAGGGATTCGCTGTGATCGGAGTAGGCTACAGGCTATCGCCAAAGGTAACAGCGCCCGCTTACATTGAAGATGTGGCGGCTGCAACAGCCTGGGTTTTCCAAAATATCGAAAAGTATGGTGGTAACCCAAACACCATTTTTATGTCAGGGCACTCTGCGGGCGCTTACCTGGCATTGATGGTGACCATGGATAAAAAATACCTCAACAAATATCATATCGATGCCAACAGAATTGCCGGTGTAGCTGCACTCAGTGCACAGGTTATCACCCATTTTACCATCAGAGAGGAAAGGGGTATTAAAAATACGCAGCCTGTCATAGATGATCTTGCACCCATTTACCACGTCAGGAATGATCTTCCGCCCATCCTACTGTTTACCGGCGACGCTGAAAAAGAAATGATGGGAAGGTATGAAGAAAATGCATTTATGTACAGAACGCTTCTGCTCAACAATGCTGAAAACGTAAAACTCTTTAAGATGGATGGTTATGATCACGGCAATATGCCTCTGGCATCCTATCCTCTTATGCTGAAAGAAATCTCTAAAATGTCACGAAGAATCAAATAGAACCGACAGAAATGAGGAGTTTCAATTTTTTTGACTTTATATAGACTGCCGAATGTTTCAATTAACGAATATCTAGATAAAATATAAAAGTAATAACACAATATGGCTAAAAAAACAATATTCCTAACAGGTGCAACAGGAAATATGGGCAAGGAAGGAATGAAGCAGCTGCTTTCAAGAAAAGATAGATTCGACATTATCATCCTGATACTGCCTTCGGAGAAAGATAAAGAATTGGTAAGAAATTGGGAAAAAGAGCCTTCAGTAAGAGTTGTCTATGGAGACCTGACAAAATATGAAGATGTATTAGATTGCATTAACGGCGCAGACTATGTGCTTCACGTGGGCGGAATGGTTTCTCCAATGGCTGACTATCATCCCGAACTTACGCGAAAGGTAAATATTGGTGCGGCAGAAAATATTGTAAAAGCCATAAAGGCACAGCCTGATCCTGATGCTGTAAAATTGCTCTACATCGGAACCGTGGCACAGACAGGAGACCGTAACCAACCCATTCATTGGGGAAGAACAGGAGACCCTATAAAAATAAGCGTGTACGATAATTATGCATTGACAAAAACAATAGCAGAGCGTATTATCATAGAATCAGGTCTTAAATACTGGGTTTCCCTTCGTCAGACAGGTGTGCTCTATTTTGATCTGCTGAAAAACCTAGATCCGATAATGTTCCATGAACCTATTAATGGGGTTTTTGAATGGGTTACGGCAAAAGATTCCGGCGTAATGCTTGCCAATGTCTGTGAACAAAATGTGCCAGAGGAATTTTGGTGCAGGGTATACAACATTGGTGGCGGCGAAAAATTTCGTTCGATGAACTGGGAATTTATGAAGATGACCAGCGCTCTGGTAGGGGTAGATGATTTCAAAGAAGTATGGGATTCAAATTGGTTTGCCATCAGAAATTTTCACGGACAATGGTATACCGATTCTGATGAGCTTGAAAAATATCTTCACTTCCGCAGCGGATCACTAGAGGAATTTGTTCAGGAAATGAAGGAAAATACACCTTACTCATCCAAGATTGCCAAATACCTTCCATCTTGGTTTCTGAAAAATCTAGTTTTTAAACCTGTTGCCAATAAACCTTTTGGAACGCTGAACTGGTTTAAAAACAATAAGCAGAACCGAATCACCGCATTTTTTGGCTCTACCGAACAATGGAAGGCCATTCCAGGATGGGATAAGTTTAAACTCGAGCAAGCTTCAAGAACGCAGACTAAGCTGAACCATGGTTATGACGAATCAAAGCCAAAGTCTGAACTCAATATTAAAGATATGCACGACGCAGCTTCATTCCGTGGCGGAAAATGCTTGTCTGAGACAATGGTTGATGGGGATCTGAAAACAAAGTTGAAATGGGAGTGTGCCTTCGGACACAACTTTGATGCCAGCCCATCTTTGTTGATCCTGGCAGGACATTGGTGTCCCGAATGTTTGCCCACCCCTTGGAACTACGATGAAGAAGCAAAACGTAATCCTTTCTTTGCCCAGGTCTGGTATCCTTTACATAATAAAAACGAAAATCATGTCTATACAGAAAGTATTCTGAAGGAGTAGAAGATGATCAAATTTAAAAGAACAGGCTTCTGCGGAAATACTGATGCAATGATTGTCGATGTCCTGAGATGTTGACGTTGTTTCTTACAAGAAACTTATTTAAGGGTATTGCCGTTAAAAATATTTTAGCACCATTGCATTTTATCCATCGGGGAAAGTACCGCTGGATATATACTGAAACATTTACTTATATTAAAAGTCTTTAAAAGAATGGCTTTCAGTAGCAAAGCAACAAAGACTGAACAAAAAGAACATCCCTTATGAAAAAATATCTATCAATCACGATTCTAATTTTATTAGGCACTGCTTTTATCTATGGGCAGGAAATAAATCCCGATTTATTAAAAAAAAGCTGGAAAGCGATGTGGATAACCGTGTCCAAACAGCATCCTCAGGATTACGGCGTCTATTATTTCAGGAAAGAAATAGAATTAAAGGAAAAACCTAAATCGTTTGTTGTTCAAGTATCGGGAGATAACCGTTATAAGTTTTTTGTGAACGGACAAATGGTTTCTCTTGGGCCTGCCAGAAATGATCTTTATCATTGGAATTTTGAAACGATTGATATAGCTTCTTATCTAAAAACTGGTAAAAATACAATTTGCAGCATTGTGTGGAATGAAGGAGCAAACCGTGCGTCCGCGCAGATTTCCAGTGCTACAGCATTTATTTTGCAGGGAAATGGCAATGAAGAAAGCATTGTAAACACAGGCCGTTCGTGGAAAGGAATTAAAATGGATGGTTTTAATGCCATCAAGCCTACCGCCATTGGTTACTTTATTGCGCCCTTTGGTGAATTTAGTGACATGATAAAAGGTAATAGCGAATGGATGTCCAATGGATTCGACGATTCCTCGTGGAAATCAGCTGATATTCAAGGTGCTGGTTTTCCGAAGGGCGTAAATCCGATTGGTGCCAACCAATGGATGCTCGTTCCGTCTCAACTTCCACAAATGGAACGTACCCCGCAAAGGCTTTTAAAAATGAGAGTTGCAGAAGGAATAAATATTCCTTCGGGTTTTCCTGCAATTAAAAAGCAGTTAACCATTCCTGCAAATACCAAAGTCCGCGTCGTCCTCGACCAGACCTTCCTCACCAACGCCTATCCTGTATTTCAGTACAGCAAAGGAAAAGGTGCAGCAGTTCTTTTCACTTATGCAGAATCGTTTTATGATGAAAAATCAATGGAGAAAGGCAATCGCAACACTATTGAAAACAAAAAGATATTTGGCGTAAAAGACAGTATCATCTGCAACGGGAAAAAGGAGCAAACCTTTACAGCACTCAACTGGAAGACATTCCGCTACGTTCAGCTCGATGTCACTACAGCAAATGAACCTTTGATCATCGATGATTTTTACGCAATATATACCGCTTATCCTTTTAAGAATAATTCTGTTTTCACATCAGATAATCCCATTTTTACCGCTATATTAGACAACGGCTGGAGAACCGCAAGACTTTGTGCAATGGAAACGTATATGGATACTCCTTTCTATGAGCAGTTGCAGTATGCCGGAGATACAGGGATTCAGGCTTTGATCTCCTATTACAATAGCGGAGACGACCGTCTGGCCAGACAGGCCATCAATGCCATTGACTATTCCAGATTATCAGAAGGTATTACCCAGAGCCGTTTCCCCGCCACAGGAGATAATATCATCCCCCCATTTTCATTGATCTGGATTGGAATGCTGAATGATTACTATCATTACCGTCCAGATGCTGATTTTGTTAAAATGCATCTCCCGGGTGTACGCCAGATCTTGTCTTTCTATCAGAATTTTCAGCAAGAAGACGGGACGATCAAGAACGCACCATACTGGAACTTCATCGACTGGCCTGAAAATGCCAGAGGCTGGAAAGCAGGGGTTCCGCCTTTGAATGCGGACGGCGGAAGTGCTGCCTTAGATTTACAATTATTGTGGGGCTATCAGTGGGCGGCAGAACTTGAGAACAATTTAGGTCTTAAGGAATTGGCTAATCTATATTCAGAAAAAGCAAAACAGCTAAGGAAGACCATTATCAGCAAATACTGGGACGATAGTAAAAAGATGTTTGCCGATACTGATAAAAAGAACAGCTTTTCCCAACATGCCAATACCTTGGCCATTCTTACCGAAACCATCAAAGGAAACGACGCACAGCAGCTTTTTAGAGCAATGACTCAGGATAACGAAATAACCAGAGCTTCCATTTATTTTCAGTATTATGTCAACCAGGCGCTTCGAAAAGTGGGGCTTGGCAATGAATATGAAAACCGACTACAAATATGGAAGGATAATCTGGCATTAGGAATGACTACATGGGGAGAAGATTCTGATGTGAAATCTACCCGTTCCGACTGCCACGCCTGGGGAGCCAGCCCGAATATTGAATTATTTAGAACGGTTTTAGGAATTGATGCTGCTGAAATTGGTTTTTCTAAAGTAATAATAGAACCGCATTTAGGGACACTGAAAAAAGCAAGTGGTAAAATACCCCATCCAAATGGTGAAATCGCTGTAAACTATGGTATTGATAAAAAAGGAACCCTTACTGCAACTATAGTTCTTCCTAAGGGACTTACAGGAACATTCGTGTGGAAAGGACAAGAAAAAGCTCTTCAGCAGGGAATAAACAGCATTAAACTATAAGGGTTTAATGAATAGTGACACCTTTTTTGTAGAATGATCAAAATACAATGGTCTCATTTAAAATTATCACGGAATAGGAAAAGTTTCATTTGAAGAATTAAAGGTCAAATTTCCATAAATTTGCATCCCAAAGACAGAGGGTGGTGATTCCCGATTTTCCAAACCTTTAATAGGATATTGTTATTTTTTATTGCCCAAAGCGTTTTGACAATGTAAATGGGGTATTTCAATTAGAAGGTTAAAGTGCTAAAATGAAGAATTTATCCAAAAAATGTTTTATTAGTTACAGCAAATCTGGTGCTAGTCAACGTGTCATCATTTTAAGTTATTTAATACATATGATTATTCATATACATTATTAAAAATTACGGTTTATACAAAATGGAATATCTTAAAGTAGAAGTATTAGTACACATTGTAACTTTACAAAAGGACGCCAATAGATTCTATTGGCGTCCTTATATTAGTATAATAATTAATTAATCGTGATCTGTATTGGCTATAAAATAGTCATCAGCATTTTCTGCAATCGGAATATAAAGTCTTTCCCATGATTTACTTCTTACCATATTCCAGCTGTGGCCTTTTCCTTTCACGTCTTCTGCTAATAATACAGTTCCGGGTTTGATGATAAACGTAGAACCATCTGTCACTTTGAACCTGATATTCCCTTTCAGAGTGATCACGTACTGCCTTCTTGGCGCAGGATGCGCGTTTTTTTCCCACTCTTCGGTTTTGTTGCTCATCCAGAATGTGGTCGTGTTCAGATGTGTCAACGTAGGGATTCTGCCTTTCTCAAAGGTACAAGAACCATCAGGATTATTGATCATCCTCACAGCAGGAATGTATTCTTTCGATTCTTCCTTGTTGACCTTAATGCTGAAATTATTGTTATTCTCTTTTTCCTGAGCATTGATTACTGCTGCGGAGCTTAATGCAAGGACTAGACTAAGACCTTTAACGATGTTTTTCATTTTGTAAAAATTGTATTATATTTTTTTAATTGTAAACAGTATCATAGACCAACATTTTCTCAAACATCGGCTTGTATTTTTTAACCAAAGCCAGATGCTCAGGTAATTTTCCATAAGCTTCCAGTTCTTCCAGAGTATCAAATTGCATCGCACAATTGTAACTGTAAGTGCTGTCCAGAACTGTTCTTGGGCTGGAGCCTGCCGGTTTTCCATATTGAAGGTTTTTTTGATAGGGTAATTTTTTCAGACCCTCGAAGAAGTTTTCAAAGTCTTTCACTTCGGCTGCAGAAAGGTCTTTTGTGAGCCAAAAAAATAAGTTGTGAGCGTACACTTTTTTAGGTTTTATAGGATTAATATTCGGTAAAACTGATGCGAACATAGATCCCGATATCAACATCAGGGCAGAAGCCTGCAGAGATCGGAAAATAAATTTTCTTCTTTCCATTTTTTTTTAATTAAAATCAATTCGATATTTGAGGACAAATTGCCATTGTCTGTCAGAAACAACACCTTTGTTTAGGGCATCTCCAGTGAAGATTGGTCGGTTCTGTGCATCGAAGGTCAATCGGGAAGACATTCCGTTCATCAATAATGAGATTCCGGCGTCATAAACGATCGCGTTGTCCTGAAGTCCTTTAAGATTGGATAATTGCATCCCAACCGCTGGCTGTAGTTGCAGGTTCTTTTTATCTTTATTAAAGTAAGGAAGCGTTCCACCAACTTGAACATAATAAGTATTTCCAGTTCCGATGACAGGCATTGCATTTCCAGCACCATTGAGACTTGCCTGAGTAGCATTCACGGAAGTTGCAGGATTGTTGGTTCCAACATAGCGTACATAATTGGGTCCATAATCATTGTACATTGCCATTCCATAAGCACTGATGGAAGTTCCTTTGTCTTTGTTGAGTGGCGCGTCATAAAACAAATCGACCGCGTAATTCTGCATATCATCACTCTGAACATTGTTATCAAAGTCCTTGTGCCAGGTTGCATTGTGGATATAATCGAAACCAGCTCCTAAACTCAAAACATTCTTTTTACCGCCATAAGTTCCTGAATTGAAGGGTGTCGTAATGTTTTCTTTATCCAAAAATGCATATCGGAAATAACCTGAGAAATCTTTGCCCGGAGAATTCTTACTGAAAGTGGCAACATTCACTTTCGGTTCAGCAGTTGCCATTGTGTAAGGATCGGCGACCACCAATCGGTAATCGAATCGTCCTAATTGACCTTTCGCATAAACACTTAATTCTCTCACGGTGTAATCTGTTGCGCCAGCGTTTGAAGTGGCATAAGCAGGCAAATCATACAGCAAAGTATTCAAAGGTCCTGTCGTAAATCTTGATAATCCTCTCCAAGTGGATCGCCCGGCGCCGACCGCAATTTTATCATTAAAAGCATATTCCGCATATGCATCCAGAAGATCGATGTAATTACTGGCTTTCGCATTCATATTCACGTTGGTGGTTCCGGCCTGTAAAACGAACATTAGTTTTTCTGTTGGTTTGTAAGTCATTTTCACTCTTACTCTTCTAAGTGACAAATCGGAAACATCAGATTTTGCCTGGTCGTTGATGAGACTTCCTGGATTTAGTTGGGTGTATCTCGCCCATAATTCCGCATAGCCACTGAAGGAAACATAGCGCGTATGTTCGTCGTTCAGATAATGGGTGAGTCCTGGATTATTAAAGTCATTTTTTTTCTGAGCCTCCATTTTAGCTGACATTCCCAATATGGTAAGTATGGCCAGCCCGGCTTTCAAAGATTTTTTGTTCATAATATTAATTGTCCTCTTCTTGTTGATTTCAACGGGACAAAATTACTTTCGGAAATATCGGATCGTCGTTAGAAAACCATTAGAAAATCTTTAGAAATTCATTAAGAATAAAAATATGAGATACCTTTGCAGAGAATTTAAAGGACGATGATAATCAGCTAAATGATATTAGAGATTTTGAAGTTTGTCCTGTAACGATTTTGTTATGAAAGTTTTAATTATTGAAGATAACGCCCGTGTTTCGGCACTTCTGAAGAGGGGACTGGAAAGTCAGGGGTATCAGATCTACATTTCGGAAGACGCGGAAGATGCTTTGGTGATGGTCGATAAAATAATGTTCGAGCTTGTGATCACAGACATTATGCTTCCCAAAATGAACGGAATCGAATTGAGTAAATCGATCAAGAAAAAAAATCCTGAACTTCCCATCATTATGTTGACCGCACTCGGAACGATCGATGAAAAGATCGAAGGTTTTGATGCCGGCGCAGATGACTATATGGTGAAGCCATTTGAGATCAGGGAACTCTACGCCAGGATCAAGGCAATCTTGTTGAGAAAATCAAACTCATCAAAGAAAGGTGAACTCTCGGACCACATCGAATATCAAGATCTAAAAGTTGATAAAAATACCAACCGCGTTTTCCGAAATGAGAAAGAGATCAATCTCACGCCAAAGGAGTTTAAGCTTTTGGTTTTTCTAATGAGCAACGCCGAAAGGATCCTCACCCGCGACGAGATCGCAGAGAATGTCTGGGGAAATCACTTCGATACTGGGACCAACTATATCGATGTTTACATCGCATATCTCAGAAAGAAGATCGATAAGGATTTTGATGCAAAATTGATTCACACAAAACCTGGAGTTGGTTTTATTTTTACTGATCAATTATGAAAATTGCCACCAGAACAGCACTCATCTACGCTTTACTGACTGCCGGGATCCTTTTCGTTTTTGCTTACGTTTTGTATTTTGTTTCCGAGAAGAATAGGGAAGATGAGTTCAATGACAGATTAGGCTACAAGATCATCTGGCGTTCAGAATTTATCTTCGATGCAAAGATCAATAATTCCAAGATCAAAGAACTCCACGAGCGTAACAAAAAGATGCTGAATGAAGCGGACATCAGCGTTTATAACAGCAAAAAAGAACTCCTTTTTACGGACATCAAACCTTCTTCCAAAAATCGACATTATTTGGATCAGCTGATCAGGTCAAATAAAAATCAGATCACCTGGCACAGAAGAGAGCGCCAGTACATGGCTTTCAAATATAGGTCTGATGAAAAGGACTTTTACATCATCGGCAGCGCAGTAGATGTTACCGGAATTGCTCATATTAAGGAATTCAAAAAGGATATTGTCGTTATCTATTTCATTTCGATCCTCATCATTTTTGTTATTGGTTTTCTGTTTTCATATTACACTTTGAAGCCGTTAAAAGACATCATTCTTCAGATCCGAGATATTTCAGAACATAATCTCAACAAAAGACTGGTCATCCCGAAAGCAAAAGATGAGATCTATGAACTGACGGAAACCTTCAATTCAACGTTTAACCGGTTGGAAAAGTCATTCAATAACCACAGGCAGTTTGTCACGACAATTTCCCACGAGTTCAGGACACCACTTTCAACCTTAATAGCAGAACTCGAACTGGCAAAAGAACTGAATACCACATTGGATGATTACAAACTTTCCATTGATAATGCTTTGCAGGATGCCAATCATGCTTCACAGCTTTCATCAGCACTTTTGGACTTTGCAAGGGCAAGTTATGATGTGTCGCAGATCAGTTTTTCAGATGTTCGTCTGGATGAGGTCCTGGCCGATGCGAAGGTAGCCTTAATACAAAAAAATAACGACTACAGGATCGGGATCAATTATATGGATGATCTGGCAGACAAGGATGAGAGCAATTATGATTTTTACGGAAATTCCTACCTGCTTCAGATCGCTTTTTTGAACTTAATGGAAAATGCCTGTAAATATTCATCCGATAAATCGTGTCGTGTAGAGATCGAGGTTCAGAATGAGAATCTGGAGATCCGTTTTATTGACCGCGGAATAGGAATCTCAGGCGAAGATCAGTTGAAGGTTTTTGATTTGTTTTATCGTGGTAAGAATAAAAATTATGATAAAGGAAATGGCATTGGACTGTCTATTGTCAAGAGAATTATTGAAATTCATCAGGGTATTTTGGAAGTGGAATCTGAATCGGAAAAAGGAAGTGTATTCAAAATAAAACTGTTTTCTATATATCTTACAAATGATTTGCATCAATCATGATGATTAAAAATTTTCAAAATAACTTGTTTCGATCTGTCAGTTGAATGAGTTTCAAAATCAAATAGATTTGTGACGTTTTATTTTACAATACACTGAACACACAATATGAGCAGTCCGAACATTTGATGACTGACTATATATAATTTCCCAACTATTAATGATCACCTATATCAATTTGTTCAGTGGCTTTTTCCAAAGCATTCTCAGGACCATAAATGGCCTGTCCTTCTACACGGAAAACATTGACGACCTCTATACCCAATAGAGTCAAAAAGAAACGGACATAATTTGTTGCAAAATCATAGGGTTCAAGTTCACCTTCAGAATAGATCCCGCCGGATGAAGTAACGATGTATGCTTTTTTATCTTTTAGCAGACCCTTTGGCAACAAGCCTTCACCAGTATATTGGAAAGTTAATTTAGCTCGTGCTATCTGATCGAAGTATGCCTTTAACGTACTGGGAATATTCCAGTTGTACATAGGAGCCTCGATCACAAGAATGTCTGCTTTTAAGAGATCTTGAATTGCCTGGTCTGACTGCTTTAAAGAATGCCTGTGTGTTTCTGTTTGAATTTCTGCAGGCGTAAAAAATGCTTCAATATGGTCTTCATCCAAATGTACTATTTGATTTAGTGCAAGGTCATATTCAGTGATCTGTAAATCAGAATATTTTTCTTTGATCTTTTCAATCACTATGTGGCCCAATTTTCTGCTTGCAGAATTTTTAGTTTTCGGACTTGACATGATGTGCAGTAGTTGTTTCATTTAAATAATTTTGCTTTCACAAATTTATTCTATATTTACTATAGTTTTAATAGTAGTATATAAAAGGATAGTAGTAATATTGAGGATAGTTATGAAAGGAAATAATACGGAGCTGGCTTTTACAAAAATTGAATGTGCAGACAATCTTTCAGCAGTTGAAGATGCAATCTATGTATTGGGAGGCAAATGGAAACTTAGGATTATAGTTGCTTTGGTAAGTGGTTACCATCGATTTAATGAAATCCAGAGAGCTGTTAAAGGGATTACTCCAAGAGTGCTGTCCAACGAGCTGAAAATACTGGAACTTAACGGGCTGGTAAAAAGGACGGTTGATTCGGAAAATTTTCCGGTATTGGTTGAATACGTACCAACTGATTATGCGGAAACACTAAAAGAGTTGGTATCTATGTTGGGCAATTGGGGAGTTAATCATAAAAAACGGATAACTTCGGAGATTTAAAGTTTAAATTTCTGTAGATCTCAAATGTATTATTTATTCCGGCTGAATAATGACAAAATGCACCAATGGAAATTCTCTTTTTATATTTTCACGAATACGCTTTATGGCTTCAGTGATCTCTTCTGTATCCAAATGGTCTTCAAAATCGATAATGAGCATCAGTACAACTTCCTCGGGTGACTGGTAAGTAGATAATATATTTTTTGTTCTGACCACCGCAATATCTTTTTCAGCCAGTTTTGCGATCTTTTCTCTCGTTTCGGGGGCTATTCCTTCACCCATCAATAAGCTTCTGCTCTCTCTGGCCAGAATAAAAGAAGCAAATACCAGTATGAGTCCTACAATGATCGAGGCAAGCCCATCAAGTTCAGGTATCTGGTAGGTGTGGCTGATTCCCATCAATATCATCACAACGATAAGACCTGCGACTGCCGCACCATCTTCAAAGACTACGAGAAAGCTTGCAGGATCCTTGCTTTTAATGATCGCATCCCACCATTTCATCCCATTACGGGTCTTGTTGAATTCTTTGACGGCGATAAACAGGGAAGTTCCTTCGAAAATAAGTGAGAGCACCAATACAATATAATTCCAGAACGGGTCTTTCATCAATTCAGGTTCCAGAATATGTAAGATACCCTGATAAATGGATAACGCACCACCAAGACCAAATATCAATATAGAAACGACAAAAGACCAGAAATACAATTCCTTCCCATAGCCGAAAGGATGAGATTCATCTGCAGGCTTTCTGCTCCTTTTCAATCCATACAATAATAACAACTGGTTGGTGATATCAACAGTGGAGTGGATCCCTTCAGATATCATGGAGGAACTGTTGGTGAAAGCCCCTGCGATAAACTTGGTCAACGCGATCAGCAGGTTGGCGGCAAGTGCACTATAAATTGATTTACGATTGTTGGCCATTTATGGAACTAGGGTATTAGATAGAAAAATTATTTAACTCTTCAGATTATATCGATTTACAGTTTGTTATCCATTTTTCTCTTCATTCCCGAAATAATACTTTTTCGGTGGATAAAGCCCCAGTCTGCTATTGTATTCGTGAGCTGTTGAAGAGATTTGCCATAGTCTGTGATCTGATATTCCACAGCAACAGGTGCCGTGTTCAGGACATGACGATTGATTAATTCATTGATCTCGAGATCTTTCAACTCACGGCTGAGCATTTTCCCGGAAATGCCTTTGACTTCTTTCAGCAGTTCAGAATAGCGCATCGGCTTATAACACAGACACGCAATGATGGACATTTTCCATTTTCCGTTTAAAATTTCCATTGTATCACTGATCGCCAGTATTTTTTGGCTGCAATCTTTTACCAGATCAAATTCTTGTTCCATACCATTCACTTGGTTACCCGTTTGTCACTATAACTTTTTGTCACTTAGTCACAAAGATATACATTGAAGATATAACTTTGCTGTTCTAATTTATAAATATAAAAAATGGATCTAATTAAAAATTTGCAATGGCGTTACGCAGTTAAGAAATATTCAGATAAGTTGGTCAGCGA
>Ga0116227_10006842_pt1 | contig 22765 bp, 17 predicted proteins | sample S1TSphgellanicum_FD_89693 | JGI IMG/M metagenome (GOLD analysis project Ga0116227, IMG submission 89693) | Host-associated microbial communities from peat moss isolated from Minnesota, USA - S1T2_Fb - Sphagnum magellanicum MG | ecosystem: Host-associated > Plants > Peat moss > Unclassified...
ATCATCCTCTTTTGTTTCTTTGCCACTGCTACTGCATCTGGCATCTCCTGTTCCATCTACAGTGCCATTGTCAACTGACCCATTTTGAGTGTGATACAACCCTGTTGCATTCATTCCAATGGTAGCTTTGTCTTCAACAGGCAAATTGCTGATTTCTTCTCTTCCTGTACTCTGACCCATCTCACTGCCTCCCCCAGACAAGTTGACAACATTTTTGGCCACATGTGCAACCTAGGAAAATTCCCATGACAAAATCAGTTGAGAGACACCCAACCTCACAAGTATGAACCTGATTCTAAGCACAATAAGATGATCATGATTGTCAGCAGCTGGAGAAGAACTAGCTTGAACAAGTAACAAACTCATAGGAATCACCCACAGCTCTGAGGTGGCTGCAACATATTGGTTTTTGTCTCATTTGTCCAGAATCAATAACATCCCATGGTTCCTCCCCCAGCTCTCCACGTGTATACCTATGAGAAACATGGTAACCTCCCTCTTTCCTTGCTTGAGATCCCCCATTGCCACATTCATCTGTAGGTGTGTCAACATCATCAGTAGTCTCACCAGCACCATCTGATAGCAACTCCTTACATGCTGGAAACAAGCTGAGAAGCGTTGACTGTTGTGCTCCTGTGGAGCCTCTGCTTGCTGAATCCCGTATGTAAAATAGAATGTATGCCTTTTGATCAAGCACACTTCTCTCCTATGTAAGGATACTGTGATAACATGAAACAAAACTGTGCAGGTTTTACATAATGCCAAATCCAGAAGGTGTGGGTGGGTAAAGAGGGTGAAGGGTGAGATAGCTGAGCAAAACACCAAAACCTTAAAAGAAGGGTCAATGAACATACAGTATAGACATGCAAGTAAGGAGGAAGTGCATGATGCATCGGTGATGTGGGCTAAAGGTGAAAATAACACGGAATATATGCAAAATTATGACCAATTTGGTGCAACAAAGTAGGAGAGTAGTCATGATGAGCAACCTTAGCCAAATGAGTAAGAAATAAGTGTTGTGTCACCAAAAAAGGGAGGGGTGACTTGATTCAAACACTGTAATAGAATCAAAGTTTGCCAACTTAATGGTTACACAACAAATTGATGAATAGAGCAACATGTATACATCTCCAAGTTGTTAAGCTCTCAATTTTGTTGCTTCAAAATACAACACAAAGACGAAGGACTCAAAGGGATAAAATCACTCTTGATTTCCTCTCAAGAGCCAACTGGGCATGAATGTCAGCGCTTATTTGTAACAACATAATGATTGACTAATTTCCCATTTCCATCATATTCCTCCCTTTGGAAGTTGAACATAAAAGAATACAAAACTAGACATTGTAAAATTTGTTTTTCATAACCCACAAATGCCCTTAGCTTCTCACTTACCTTGGAGCTCCAATGACATCACTAGTATTCTTATCCAAAATAAATTGTCTGGCAATTACCCACAAAACCTATAAGACCTTACAACAAAATGAAGACTACCATCATGCTTGCTCATGAGATCTCTAGACTCTATCATCACTTTCCTTGGATAGATCCTAAGCTTCTAATACTAAACTTTCTGCACCTTGCTTGAAGTTCGTAGCACAAAAAAAGAATTTGCTCCAAGGATGGTACAGAAATTCAATGGAGGGGCATTTTCCCCTAGCTGTTTAGCACACCACACTAAAACACACCAAAACCAGAACAATGCAATTTCACCAATTTGGAAGTAGAACTTAGTTCTCTCAATCTAGCTTTCCCCCTTTGTAACCAACATCTTATAACCTCTCCTCTACATCATGCATCCGCCCTCCAAAAACCAAAACACCTACCATCACCAAGAGACGTGATTCACATTCCCCATAAAGTACATCAACAATGCAGCAAGGAATCCGCTTCATCACCGAAACCAATGCATTCCTACTACTCCATTGAAGAACAACCATCAAACACACCCATCAAACACACTAACCTGCAAACAAACAAACAACACCCAAACATAAAAAAGAACACAAGACATCAAACTTTTGGCATCCACGCTTCTTGATGATGAATAACCACTCCGTATTTTGTCATCATCTGCCCCCATCCAGAATTAGGGTTTCAATTTCCCATCCATGCTCATCCAAAGAAAATTTTGACACTGTTTCAGGTTACAGTTGGTTCAATAAACCTGTGGTAGACCAGATAGAACTTAGAAAGGAGTGAGAAGCCATGCACAGGTGGTGCCACACTGAAGAGGGGAATTTTGAGGGCATTAACAAAAGAGCGCACTGTAAGGAAAAAGGTAACGCAATGGAAGAACATTGAGATGTCAACTTTCCTCAAATGGCAGTGTCTTTTGTTCTTAATGCTCCTTCCCATCATGGCACGTATGTATACCACAGGTGTGGGCGACAGGTGTGGTAGTCTGTTTTTAAGGCTACAAGGTGAGAATCAACTGGGTAGAGGGCTTCAGCTGTGTTTTGAATGCAGCAAAATGGAGGTTTTTGAACTTGTGCCGTTTTCTGTTTCAATAATAGAGTTATCCATAAAGTACCCCAAACTGGAGGTAGTGGCCCCCAGTTTTGCCAAAACTGGGGATGAAATCAAAAGCCAAGATGAAAACATTACACAAGAAAAAAGAGGGGATCAGACTAGTTCTTTCACCTTAAATTGATCCTCAGAGGAGTTTCACCCCAAGTCTTGGATTTGCCTTACCTTTGTCTTCACTGCTGCTGCTGTTCTTCATCAAATCAAGTCTTGTCAAAATAGAATCCTGCAAATCTTGTGAATTAATACCCAGTTTCATTAAACCGTGCCCAGTTTTTAACACTTTTTAGCTACACTCAAATTGGGGACAAAACAGGGATTACAGGGTCAAATTGGGGCCCAAACTATATGGACAACTCTCATAAATTGCTGCTTGATGCATCCTTATGTGATTTCTTGTTTTTGGTATCAGGAGTAAAGGAGCTTGCCACTACATTTGCTATGAATTCTAAAAGTGGAAATGGTCTGTTGTTTGAACTAAATGAATAACTTGTGTATCACAGCTGGTATGTGACCTGCTAGCTGTTATAAATCCTGCATTATAGGTCTCTGTGCGGTCTGAGCGAAAATCAGCTGCATGGAAGTTAAAATGAGCAGCATTTACATGTATAATCTGCATGGGTGAGAGTACAACAAGAGAGTCTCCATTTTTGTTACATAACATTATGATGAACAGAGATAAAAAGGGCAAGAACTCTTTGGAGTCACAGGCTACAGCTACTTAATATAACTGACTTTCTTGGGAAAGAGGCAAATTCCAGATATAGAAGTGTACAATAGAACTCATTAATGTACTCATTAATGCCTCTTATGATTGATGCACATTACTAATATATATACAAAGCTGATAAGGTCTGAATAATGTCATTACCTTTGTTCAATTTTGATATGATTGTGGAGGTAGCTATGCAATGTGGTTGAACCAGCCCCAATGAAGATGTAACTTACAAAATAATATACACAAAAAAACATAATTCCACATATTCAGGTAGTGGATTCAAGGAATTATTTTTATTTATGGTGTACATTACATTTGCACAATCTTCATAATGTACACACATGCAAACTTCCCACATTGACTCTCCCCACTCCAAGAAATCATCCAACCACCTCAAGTAACCTTGTAATTATTCTCATAATCACTAGGTGGAAAAACAAACAAATGAATACACACATGTGTAAATGCACTATCAAAACAAAAACGAACACATCAAAAAACATATATTGATCCAAACTCAAAACAAGTTTTTCTCACTAGTTTGCCATGTTGCATGAGAACCAATTGCCCCCACCCTGAATAATACATGGCTATGAAATTAAGCTTTCAAAGGGTCTCATACTCTCGTAACATTCTATGAGAAGTGATATTCTGAAATTTTGATCCATTGAACAAAAATGAATGAAATGGAGTGTCCCATTTGACTTCAGTGACCATTTTCTTAAAAAGCGAAGACTCTACAATTGGTTTTAAGCTGAAGGGGGAGTGATGCATTTAATGCTTTTTTGTTGTCATCTATTATTGAAGTCAATGGAATTTTTGGTGGATTCTCAGCCATTCTCTCCTTCACAATGGAGTAAATATTTTATGTAGGAATTTTTCCTTTGTGGATGGCAGATATTCCGAGCTTGAGTACAAGGTGCTCAATTTCTTAACTTCCAATCTGCTCAAAGTTTGTCTTTGGCTTTGATAGTGTAGGTCTTCTGCAAATTGGTACTTATGCCACTCCTTTTCCATAGTTGCTGGGTTGTCTTCAACTTGTCAACTGGTTGTGATCTGAAGACTCAGGGATGGGCTTTGAGACAAGTAAATCCAATGATGGGGCTGAACCTAGTTACAGAGCAAGAAAGAGATCCGTGTTAACAGAAGATTGCAGGGAATGGAGGAGGTTGCTAAAGGAATCATGTAGTATGATGAACTTCTCAGTTCGTAGTTGTTCAGTTGGGCATGGGCACTGCACATAATCACCACTCTCCAGGCTGCATAGTTGCAGAGTAGTGAAACAAGTTATGTTAGAATGATCTTGTGACATATAATCTTAGTCGATATATCTATGTAGTATGAAATTGTTGAGAAATCTCAACATTGACAATCTGAAGATAATAGACAACATGAGTACAGTCATAACCTTATGAGATTGCTGATGAAGTGTCAGGACTCAGCCTAGATCACCTTAATCACCAATAGCAGCAAGAAGTTACTATAACTATCCACTGACTTCATTTTGAAAACTCTTATTCAAAACAAGTTTTCTACTTTTGAGGAGAGACTAGACTAAAAGGACCTGAATATTGACAGCTAGATGTAGCATGTAACTCTCCAGAGGGACGAAAGTTAGAATTGAATGAAATTTCATCCTAACATCCTGAAGTCAAACAGGCAGAGATTGGTGATCACGTACAAGAGCTGAGCTATGAGTAATCTTCCCAAAACCATGAGGATTCATCAGGCAGACTTGTGTTGCAAAATCAGTGTGCTAATATACTAACTTGTTCTGACCAGTATATAAAAATTTGTTGAACCAACACATTGCTTCCTCCACCATAGTCTGTGTAATGGCATGTTTGAGTCCTTCCTCTGCTATGAACTGCACCAACCACATTCCAGTGCATCACAGACTTAGCTTGTTTAGAAACTAGCAAATCCTGTGATCATAAATTGTAATCAAGAGAACACTCTATGTGAAACTGCAGTTGTACCTTGAAGTGATGGGGCACCCCCATGCTGGCATATACTTCCATTGTTTTGTTCAAGACTCTCTCCAGGCCTCCCACTGGGCATCTAGGATCATCTTTCCCTGCAATTACATTGCCTTATGGTTAGCAACCACCTCCAAATCCTAGCCTCTTCAAGAGACATCATCCAAGAAGACACAAATACATGCACCTAGTACAGGGACAGTATACAAAATTAGATGATGCTCCATTCCATGCAAAATTTCACAATCAGGTCTTGAGCTTTAACTGGGCCCTGTCTGCCCCTTCCCCAATAAGACTGTTTGAAGCATTGATTTATACTATTAGGGATTCTATCTGCAAAGTTTCACTACAGATTTCAGAGATTTCCATTTTCTGTGATATTCCAAGTGTCGTACAGCAAATAAACTTTGCAGTGTGAGAGAAGAGGTCCAAACCCCAAGCTGCAATTCAACTAATATGTTGAAGAACCCATCTCAAAGGCATTTCATGGGCCAGAAAATTTGGATGCCTAAATTCAAAAGCTCCGTTCCAAAATCAGAAACAAACCATTGCATATAAGAAGAGGGCGAGGTGCAATGGCCGGAATGGTGTGAGGAGAATCAAGCTTGTCCATTATACCAGGTGCAATTCTTTCCCAAACCTGCAGTCTACAACAAAAATCAGCTGCTATATAGTAGTTTACAGGTTGGCAAATGGCCACAAAATGCAGATTTGGCAGTCAACAAATCCAACACCATCTGACACGAATTTCTATAGATGCAAACATTAATAATATGAGAGGGACAGCAAAAACTTTACAGCAGCCACAATCTCAGTATCAATGGTCTCTCTACCGAAATCTTGTGCTGCAGCTGTTACAGAACCCCATCCCCATGCTACATCTTAATGTCAAGGATGTGATATTGAAAGTTGAGAGAGACAGCAATCACAAAAGTATCCAATCTACTTGAATAATACTCACTTCAACCCTAAAGAAACATGATGCAACCAATTAGTGGAGGCAGAGCAAACTATATTCAAAGTGTAAACATTATCAGATGCACATAAATCTATCATCACTCACCCTGAAATGGGTATGGAATGCTGGCCACCCGTGCATGCCATTGCTCCTTACTGATGGCCCATCCAAAAGACTAATATCCAGGAGGGTAAGATCAGAATTGTGATGCTTCCAAACATCTCAATAGTGTTCATATATCTAACTCACATAGAGGTACCTCAAGTTCATTTAGAAAGTTGATGAAGCCCTGACATTACAAAACAAAGCTAAATTAAGGACATAGAACAGTAAAATTATGACATGTTTTGAGGTGGGAAGTGCAATCTCATTCCATGATTGTTGGTCTCTATTTACATCCTCACAATGTTCATGATTAAAAATCGTAAAATTAATGTCTATGGACAACTCCATGGATGATTGCAGGATATGTGAATCAATATGGCTACCTGTACACCAATCAGGGCGACAGCCACAGCAATTCGTGGATCTGCAGCTGCTGCAAACCATGTGTTCATTCCTGTATTATGAAGCAACATCAGTTTCTTGTATTTCCAAGCCAATTCCCAAGGACTTGGAGCACACTTGTTTTCACACATATGTGGCCATTACCTTCAAGCAGACTCAAATAACTCATTGAAACACAAATGTGAACCTAATCTTTTGATGATTCCCATATCCTCTACAAACTGGGTGTTAGGAGCGTACAACTGGGCTTTCCTGTAGAAATTCTAGCTAGTCAAAGAACTGCATAAGCTGTTATACGCTCCAAAACTACGATCATGGAGGAAATGAGCACCCTGTCAAACCCATCTGCTCATCTCTGCACAGATCAAAGAAGATACTACACTGAATGTCTTAAGGGTGGGACAACAAACCTCCAAGTGAAATTCCCATCATTCCAATGTGTGCCGGATCAATATCAGGCCTTGTAGTCAAATAATCCAGTACCTTAATGATGTCCCATACCTGAGAAAGTTTAACACCAAAAACTCCAAAACTCAGTCATAACAAAATGCTGACATTGGAACTAAATAGAGAGCATCATAACAATGCTGGTTCTTCAAACTTACTGTATCAAATATGAAAGGCATTTCCTCGCCAGTTTCCCATGCAGCAACTAATGCCTGTTCCCGTACATCGGTATCCTTCGCTCATCAGCTTGAAAAACGTGATCACGTCCACTCTGTACCATTCTAAAATACCATAGCAGCTGGCTATGTTGCAAAATTCGAACAAAAGTGTGGAAACTTCAGCTTACTTCAGCGTAGGCATGAGGGGCATGTCCCCGATCCCCATGATGACGAGCGTCAATTGCTACAGTCACATAGCCCGAAGAAGCATAATCCTGTCAAATAATCAAATGTCAAAAACCATGACAAATCCCCAGGGGTATAAAGTTATAAACCCCACAATTAGTCCCGGGTTTCAAACCCAGTGCTGAGCAGGTGAAACTCCTGCAGGCCCTCTGCCAATGAGCTTGACTTTGGGGGTGCCAACGGCTTGTCAGGTCGGGTCTGCTGTTGTGCTTTTCAAAAAAGAAAACCATGACAAAATCTAGGGTTTTGGGCGTAGGTACGTTTTCATGGTTCACCAAGCCCAAAATCCAAGCAAGAAAAACTCAGCGAGGAAAAAAGGCATGGCAAAGGTGTAACACTCAAGCGCCATGGAACCTCATGCTGCTGTACATTCAGGGAACCTTGACCCTGCAGTAGGCACTGCCCACAGACGTGTAGATTTGCTCAGGGGAAAACTGGAATGAACTCCACCGCACCATGGAAGAACCACATTATTGGGACTTTTTTTTTGTTAAGACTAAAAGCACCATGACTGGGTTTTGGCACTCATGAGTAGTCAAATCCCATTCAACATTTTAGATTTAGCTTTTATTTTCAACTAATGATACCTTAACTGGTCATGGTGGATTTGTGTGTCAAACAAGTTGAAAATTTTAATGGATAATGGATGCAAATGGAGTCACGAAGGTGGAAGCTCAACAGTAGATTCTATGTGCGTAATAGTTGAACTAGTGGAAAAAGATAATTAATCGTATATGCAAGGAGAAAAGATTTATCGACGGGACTAGAAAGATAGATAATCAAGAATGATAGTGGATGAAATGAAAGGTGAAAAAATGAACTTCTTGAAAAGTTGAAATCCAATGTTAATGATGATGAAAATCAAAGCTGAAAACTATTGAAATGTAATGAAATGGGTTAAATAAAGAAAGAGACTACAAAAATTAAAAAGACGACAATGAACATAAATTAAGCAATAGAAATGGAAAATAAAAATGAAAACTCGATGACATGTGAAAATCTCTTATCATATGTGTTGACCAATACATCAAGGGAAGTCTGACCTAATCATGAACAATTAGGGCAGGCTCTTCCAAAATAATAAGGTGGGGGGCCCTCTAATGAGTACGACCAACCGTGCTGAGAAAACGCTAAACATGCTTTCCCCCCCCCCTCCCCCCTTAAATCGAAATTTGCCGGGTGTCAGAAAAAGGACTGCGATGTCTGCACATTTTTGTCATAGGGTTTGATTGATAACCTGAAAAGTGAAAAATAAATACAAATTTGGGGGAAGTTGTTTCAAGGACCAAAAAGTAGGCGAATAATTCATTATGCTGATGGGTTCAAATCTCATGATGAGTTGTAAAACATATCAAACCTTTTGTTTTGCAGAATATCTGAACATGAACCACAAGGTTCTGGGCAAACCCATGCAAGGCACCAAATGATAAGCGCTCAGAGGTTCATTGAAAGAAGAGGGGGGGGCGATAAGAGATAACCCCCTGTCAAGACTCGCCTGAGATGCGTTTAATTTGTTGTAAGTTACCTTATTATAATTTACCTTGTCTATAGCTCTTCACAGAGGCCTATCAAAGCAATACCTGTCACTGTACAGACTACTTTAGCGAATAAAAATAGACCAAGATACCACGTGCAAAACAGAGATCTGTGGTGTAGTCAAAAGTAATTTGCCTACCTCCATGAAGGGCCTCATTGTCTCCTTGTTACCCCCAGTGCTGTGCAGAAACACCACCGTCGGCCTTCGTGCCGTCACCTTGTTAGACGTCTTTGGCCTGATTATTAACAGCGGCACCCGTCCTTGCTCCCCTTCCTGCACATCAATGCAAGCAACACACCATATTGAACTTAAAACGTTCTGGAGACATTGAAGACGAACTACAATTCCAATCACTGTACCAAATTGTGCACGAGACTGTAGTGACGAAAGTTGCAACAACACTTTCTTGCAGTAAGATCATCTTATTTGCCAAAACAAAAAAAAAGGTTGCAACAACGCAAGTGGGTGAAAGGAAATGTGAGCTCTGATTTAAGACAAGGCATACGGTATGGAACTTGCCTCAGTGGTTAAGATGAGGTTCTCCTCTTCAAGATCCTGCTCATTGTCACAGCAATCTCCTTTGGGACGCAGTCCGACAACCTGCACGTGAAATCAAAAGTTTAAATTTCTATGCAATCAAGACGAAAGAACTGGGCTTTCTGGCTACTAGCTACGACTCTCATAGTATTGTCATTATATGCCGCTGCTGGAATGCGAGGAGGCAGGATCCGTTAACATACCAATGAATTTGATGAAGAAGCTTCTTGCTGACAGTAGGGTTTGTGTGGGTTCGCTGGATAAACCTGCAGTGGTACTGCAACAAAAAGAAAAACGCAAAAAGTAGGTCAGAGTAGGGTGGTGAAACTCAAGGTCTACATCGAAGCTATATAAGCTCCCTGGTTTGCCTGTACAACTTATAGATTACATCCAACCGTGCAATCAAACTGCTCTTGTTAAACAGGTTTATGTTAAGCTAACGGACCTTGTTTCTTCCTTCTGCTATTCAACACCCGCAGCAACTCCGCTCTCACCTGCTCATACTCCTGTACTCCCTGCACCTGATCCGAAATTCCAGCTTTATTTTCCCTGTCATGCAAATTTGTTTTCGTACAACTCCCTGTGTGCAATGTGGGAAAGCTCTCAGTTATCCCTGTTAGAAATTCCCCTTAGAACCAATGTCAAAGGGAAAATTCGTTTCCTGCAGTGGTTGCTTTCCAACCAGGAAAAAATTTACCAACTTCCCCTTTGACATTGGTTCACAGTCCCCTTCTAGATGGCATAATTGAACTTTCCTGTGAGGCTCCCTGGGAATGTTGCAAAACTCCCTGTGTTGCACAATTCCCTGTTACTTGCGTTTTCAGTCTATTCTTTGAAGTAAAGTTAGACAATTTTCCCACAAGGGAATCATCCGAGAACTCATTAATGTGGCTAGAGAAAATACTGCACTCCATCTTCACCACCCACATACTATAACCCAATGCTGCAGGCATTTCTAGAACGACGCGCGCTAGAAACTTCCAACTTCTAGTCCAACCTCTGCAATCAACATCGACTGATATCTCTCTCTCGGAAGAATGATAACGTCCCACGAACTGGCCGATTCAATATGAAGGTAAGTCTTCCCGGAGTATACGGAAGATTCATGAAAACTAATTCGAGGTCATATTATTTTGGACAGTAGAAATTAACGTCTCTGGAGACACATTATCCGGCACCACAAGAATGGATGCCATGAATTTACCATAGTTGCAAATCAGACGTTGGCGTAGTGAGTGCGTGGATACAACGTCGGTTTGACGAGTAGCACTTGATCCACTTGATGATTCCAGGTCAGTCCAGTGTGTGCTTCTATCTCTCGATCTTACTTCTCTCTATATGAGCGTTGCGCAAATTGTTTCCTTTGATGCTTTTGTGTCAAATTCTGTCCGAATTATAGGAGCCCGTTCTGTTTTCCGAAATGCCCTTCGGGTTCTTCCGCTCTGTACGGGTGCGTCCAGATACACTACCACATTTATCGGAGGTTTTTTCGTTTGTGGAATTTGCTTCGTCTATTGCGTGTGCAGCTCTCGATCGTTCTCGATACGCCTGCGCAAAATTCTTTCCTTCGTTTTATTCCTTTGTGCCGAAATTCTCTGTCCTGCTGTGGTGGCCATGCAGTGCGTATACGTGTGCTTTACTCCATTCATTCTGAGTTCCGACGCTAAAACTGCACGAACGTTAGGCAGTTAGAAAAGTTGTTGCGGCGCCGCGTCGATGACCCCACTTTTACATCTCTTACACGAAAGTCGAAGAAGTACTAACTGGTGCATTGCAGTCATATTACCCTCATGGCTATGGCTACATCGGTTCCTCAAAAACAGGCACATGGCCGCCCCTGTCTCGTCCCGGCCAGTGTTTTTTTTAGGTATTTTTAAATGTAGCCTAGGTACCGGTCATCTCTAGGAAGATTTAGCCAAATTTGGCTATAAACCAGATTTGAAGTAAAATTTTCTAAAATCGACCTTCTATACTCATGGCTAGACACTGAAAACCAACTATAGAAATATGGCCATTTTTATCATTTTTCCTCACTTTTGGCGATTGAAACCTTCCAAAAATCACATCATTTTCGAATTTTTGAATTTTCATTTCGCTTTTTGGGGAAGTTTCGCCATGAAAAAAATGCTGATCCCGGCTGAAGGAAGGGAGGAGTCCATAGAATTCAGAAGTACCTTCATAGTAGCATCAATGTAGCGCATGCAGCAGGTGTCCGTTGGGAAGTTTACTATGAGAACTTTTATAATTGGGGTTTGCTGGTCAATAGCCGAGATGATTGCTGCCTCCTCTTGTGTACATATATGAATTTGTTGTAAAAGTAGGTGAGTTTGCATGATTTTCAACTTTGAGTCTGGTTTGGGCATCCCCATTCCCCACCCACAGACCCTCTGTTGCGCCAATATCCATGTTTACCAACGTACAGTGTTAATCATACCCTGACCCCACCCAGAAATGACCAGTGTTGTCCTCTTCTTACTTCTTACTTTTGAAGAGAACCTCTGGTCCCAGTTCCAATTTCTTTTTTAATTTAAAAGAACCCCCCAGTCCCGTTCTTCACATTTCAAGACTCTCAGTTCTCATTTCTTTTTCCTTAAAAAAAAACTGAGTCTGATTCCAAACTGGATCTGGTTCTAGCAACATATACATAGCTCGAAACTGATAATTTTTTAGTTACTAGAACTGCACAACCAATAAAAAATATCCACCTGTACCTACTACATGCCTAAACCCAAATAGAGAAATGAAAGAAAGAAAAGAAAGGCATTTTTTTTAATGGGTATTACCCACCTTTATCAGGATAACTGAGAACTTACTTCTTTGTTTTTCAGCTTTGCGGACAACTTTTGTAAATCCTTTTCCTGTGGTCCATTGATAAGTTTCTACCCTCTGTACAAAAAAAGCTAAAATTTATGCATGTATCAATTCAAAATATTTACAGGTAGTGGAATGAAAGAATCCTCAACAGTTGTACCCCATTTCAAACATTGCCTTGCAGTCTGTGGTTTCCAACACTATCTTGCGTTATGACATCCACACCACAGCATTCAAAGTATTCAACTCTATCTTGCGTTATGACATCCACACCAAAGCATTCAAAGTATTCAACTCTATCTTGCGTTATGACATCCACACCAAAGCATTCAAAGTAGTCAACTTCAAGCAAGATTGTAACTTTTGATAACAGTCTGTGTAGGGTAAGGGATTGAACATTGAACCCTTCTGCACCAGGCTGAAGCCCGAGTGAGCAGGGATGCTCCTATGAAACACCGGAAGGGGATCCCTCACCCTGCATTAGGCATTTTGAAAGACCTTTTGCACAAGTAATGTGCAAGAACCTTGTCTGTAAATGGCTATTACACATTAAACTGTTAGTTCAGTCAAGATTACTAAGAAAACAAATTGGACCACCAAATCCAGCAATGATCCCCTTGGCCTCAAAAATAATTTTCTGGGTTACACACAATCCTATTCTACAGAACATTGAAAATAATGGTCCATTACTACCATTTCATTGGTCCTATGAAATTCTCACAAACCCACCAAACCATAATACACATCTAACTATTAGCTCAATCAAGATAACAAAGAACTAAATTTTAAAGGTCCACCCAACCCAAAAATTCATCGCCCATAACATTTTTTCTTCAAACCTACAAAGAACCCTATTCAACACCCTCTATATATTAGTACACTAACACTATATGCCGTCTAAAATAAGGACACTAATTTGCTCTGTTGGATTGACTTCTTTTTCATCCATTTATGTACCTTTCACTTCCTTAGATTTTTACCCACTGTGCAACTTCTTTGAATATTGCCAAGTCAGTTCCTTGAATTTTCATCCATTGCACACAACTTTCTTGTTTCCTTCCCTACAAAACTGGGCCCACCCACTTTCCCATATTTTCCTCAATTACACAATTGAACTTAGTTACTTTCCTTGAAGAAGCTCCCTAGATTTTCATCAATTACGCAATTGAACCTTAGTGCTTTCCTTGAAGAAGTTCCCTAGATTTTTCATCCATAATGTAATTGCACAACTTCCTTAGATGCCTTTCCCAAGAAACGTGGCCCAAGTTCTTGAATGTCCTCCTTGGGGAAGTTCCCCAAATTGTCATCCATTTCAAGTAAGCTCCTTGGATGCCTCTTTGACTAAATGTGACCAAATTCTAGCATAAAGTACTGTGCCACTTTCTTTTTTTTATCTTGTCTGCCCTTTGCCTGTTTATCTTAGTAGCCTAGTAGGTTAGGCACTAAATAATTATGAGTAGAAAAAATCAGGTATTTTGATAAATTATTGAGGTGTATTATTGAATATATTTGAACCCAAAATAAATAAATGCTGGATCTTGTGAAATTAGATCACTAGAGTCAATGACATTTTTAATATAAAAACTGTAGCAGCATGAACACCAGGTCAAAGAGAAGTCCACTGAACTATTTACTCATATATGCATAGAGACATAAGAAAATTCAATGAACTAATTCATTGAATTTTGGTCAACCGTTAAAACCCAGGGGGATCCATCTCTTTCATTGTGCCCATGGTGGGGACAGGATTGAATTCTATGATGTTCGGATATTTTAGCATCCATTGTGAGAGAGATATTGGATTTCATGTTTTGTGAAAGCAAGTCCACATTCTTTCATCACTTTTCTCACAATTTTTTTTGTTGATGGGTTGACATTGTTTTGTTGATTGATAGCATTTGCACATTAGTTGATGTCATCATTGTCAACTTCACTTGAGCAAACTTGGTATCATGAACAACTTTTTCTCGTGAGGTGGTTGCATCTCTGGTGGCTCAAGTGAAGAAAAGATTTTATTGCGATCATTATTCAATAGATGTGTTTTTCCCTCTTGCCATAAAAGTTTTTTATGTTTTCATCAACAAGCTCACAACTTTCTTCATTGATGTGCTAACATGGTGTGGACAATAAAAGGAAAAAAAAACCTTCCTTTATTATTGTTGTGTTCCATTTATAAACAATGAATATTGATAACATTATAGAAAGCGCAAATTGCCACTATATCGAAACAAGCTATCACTACATGGGAGGGTTTTTTAGGCTTGGAGTTTTATTGGATTTACTTCCCCTTTCTTTAATTGATATGCTTCATGCAAATGGAAGAAGGTTTGATTCTTAATAGTTCTTTTCATTAGTAGAAATTTTTCAAACATATGACTAAGTTTATAATTAGTATTCCAATCATAAAAAACAAAAATGATTAATAGCCCTAAAGTCATTACAAACAAATCGTTTAAAACAATAATCATTTAAGAAATGATGTGTAAATATCATCTATTCGTCATACAAGACATATGTATCATTAATGATAGTTTAATCATTGTTTAATTATTTTTATTATTACAAATTGGGCCCAAAAACTTGGGAAACATTTTTTAAAATTTATAATATCTATTATTATATTTTATTATATATAATATAAACAATAAACTTTTTTCTTTTCAAATATTTTTTATTTCATTTTGCATCCTATTAATTATTCACACATGTCAACACCTAAACTAAATTAAAAACCCAATTTAAATGGGTAAATAGACCACTTAATCTACCTACTTAAGTTTACCTAAATAATCATTTAACTTAGGTAATCTATGTAAATATGGAATATTCGAACAATATTCCAATGTTGACCACAATGCATGCCATTTGTGAAGTTTGATCCTTGGACCTCAAGGATGGAGTTCATCTCCTTTACCACCAAACCACCCCGCTTATTATGTACATAATTTAATGTTTATTTTATTTAAACTATACTTCATTTAAACATTACACAAAATTTCAAATATAATAAGTCATATCTTATTCATAAATTTCTTTCAATAATGTACACAACTATATAATTATTTTGTTAAATGTAAATTTAGTTCAAAAAAATTTATTTGAATTTTATTATTGAGTAAAATTTCAATGACCATACTTTGGAAAATTAAATTCAAACACATGATTTGTAAATGAAAAACATTTTATGGCTAACACATGAATAAATAAAATAGAACTTTCATATCTTCAACCTTCATTTGGTTTAGGAATTCATATTACAATTTTGCTTCCAATATATCATAACTTTATTAATAATTGTTAACTTAGATGTATGAATCCATTTAATTTATCCACATAAAATATTTATTAATGGATCATAAATCAATTATATCTATATATTTAAAAAATTATTAGTCTTATTAAATATGAGGTCTAATTCAATCTAACTAATTTAACTTCATTTGAATATTATAAATTAATATTCAAATATTAAATAATTTTCTGAAATTATAATTTTTATTCATTTCTACACATATAATCTATTATAATTAGTAATAATATATTTGTACACATGTAGAATAAATTTACTAATTTTTATACATATATTATATAAAGTTTCATTTAAATTTATGATAAAATTTTAATCCAAAAATAAATTATATATTTTCCAAATCTTATACTTCTATTTTATTTTTAAATTGAGATATAAAAATCCTATTTATAATATGTAATACTTTTACCATTAAAATTTATTTCAATGTATAATATTTAATTTAGTCACATTGAATATTTAAAATGGATTATATATCAAGTATATTTTAAAATATATATAATAAAGGTTTTTATATTACTTATATGTATAATATTAATCACAATAAGTTCCTTACATGTTTTAGTTTATTATGTTGGTTTGTACTCATATTAGATTATTAATATTCAGTTTTGAATATTATAAAATAATTGTATGACCACCTAGGGTACCACATCATCTAAGGTTAATGATTTTATAGTCATACAAGGTGTTACACTGTCCATATAATAATAATTACTTAGTCATATATAAATCATTTTATAAATTTCCAAAGTTTAGAACATACAATGGAACCCATTTTCCAATGACACATGATATTATTTAATTAATCAAATATAAAAAATGTCACAACATCATGACAATACCTTCCATGTCATTTTAAATAGTCAAAATTTCATCATAAACTAGATCAACATATTTCATTACTTGAAAAAATGATAGTTGGATAATCTACATTAGTGTCTTAGCACGCATTTGAAAACCATAATGGATGAAATATGGTGTATGGAAAATGGATGATGTGTGTCTATTTTGTAAGTTTTCATCCATTAGTCATATAAATGATTAATCTATTCTTCATACTTATTCCACATAGATAATGAAGTTGTAATATATGATTGTGGTCATTGATAGAATCATTCAAGACAACTAATCATTGTTTTCTTGGTTGAAAAGGACATAACTTTTACAAGTGTTTTCATCCTAATGGCCCGCCTCATTTGGGTTGTTTGTTTGCCTAGACTTTGATTAGGTTACCCTTTGTTTATTTTTCTCTTCCTTTCTTGGGTGCTTTCTTTTTACAAAATTTGGCAAGTTTACATCACTAATTATATATAAATGAGCAAGACCCATGGGTTTTTGTCTTGTTGTTCTATCCATATCTTCCTATTGCTCTTCCATAGCAACCAAAACAAATTAGAACACCTATTTTCAAAGGTGTTTTATTATATGTTTTCCTCAAGAAAGAAAGCTCCTCTTTGCCATTCCCACATCAAAGATTGTTTGTGCAACATATTGAAAACATGCCAAATGGAAAGAATAAGATATGTTTATGAAAATCAACACAAATTTGGGTGTTTCAAAGCATGAAATCATGTTAAATGTTGGTCAAGTATAAAAATTTGTGAAAACTAGCTAAAGGTTTAAGTCGGTTTTCACAATTTGAATTAGTGGATATGATATCAAGTGATCAAATTATCAAAACACACACCAAAATATTTTTTTGGCCAAAAACAAAATACATAGAAAAAAAGTTGAACAAAATATTGCATCCTCTTTTTCTTGGTGAATGACAGCATGTTAATGTGCACCAAAGCAATTATAACCACTACTTAATATTTCATGTTTTAAAGCAATTGTAACCAATGTTTTTAAATAATAAAATATTCATAAAATGACATTGCAAACATGAAAATCATAAATGTTTGGCACATTCTAATTATGAAAATTAATAATATATTATAAAGAAATTTTCATTATTTTTTTTTAAATTGAATTTTATTCTAGAATATTTTGAGAATATTTCGAATTAAACAATCATTTGAGAAAGCACCATTGGCTCCTATTAGCTTGCTTTCACCCTAGTTCATTAATTTCTTTAATAATTTCATTTCACATAATACACACATAATGAGGTGAACATCACTTGTGTAATACCTTAAAAATCACAAAAATTTCTATGACACACATAAATAAAAGTTGGGAAAAATAAATAGGGGATTAAGTACCATGAATAATATTGAAACAAATCCACCATGGTTGTTTCCACATGTTAAATGCAAGGGCATTTCTCCATTCTCACCTTTTACAAATTAACATCTATTCCTTTGTTAATAATCTTTTGAACAATGTCAACATATCCACATGAAGCCTATATAAACAACAATGTTGATATAAATGAAATTTGGCCAAAAGGTAATAATGATATGATGCAATGTGTCACATGTAATAGATCTTCTCATTTGCACCACACAAAAAAAGACAAATTCTCTAAATACATTTGAAATGGGAGACACTAATTAATTCTTATATGACATTGAAATGCAAAATGACACCAAATTATAAAGGACATTGCTCCATTCCATTCAAAATAAATTCCAACCATCAAAATCCATTCTCATAAAACAAGATGAATTGTGCACCCTAAAACTATCTTAGTATAATATACGAACTCTAAGTATAATTCATCATTGAAATTACTCCTTCAACATACAAGAAGCTTGAAAAGAAACATCAAGACTTTATAAAAAAAAGTGATGTTGTGGGGGTTCAAGGCTAACTTATTGGATGAAATGTTGCTATAAATAAGATTATAATATCATGGATGGATGTTAAAGGTTATGGTTGTGGTTTAAGAGGCCACTTAAAATTGGAATATGATATCATAGATGTTAATGGATTTATTTGTGGGGAAGTATTTGGGAAGAGATTTAGGTTTTTTTTTGTTTCTAAAAACATAAATTCCATGAATCTTGTAAAGGCACAAAATTAATTTAACATGTCAAATTGTGTGTCAAAATGAGGTGATGATACATTGTCAACAATATAACACTTTCATCAATTTTTTAAAGAAACTATAATTATTTTGGAATGTTTCCTCCTTGAAATATTTTCAAATGGAAGCATCGCAATATTAGGACATTGATGGTTATCCATCTCAATCCATAAGATTGAAATTTCATGTGAATGCAATTTACATAAAATGAAGTTTGTCCACATCACATTATATTTGTAAATGTTTTAGTGTTCCTAAGGTGGCAACTCCCATATTACACCATGCCAAAAGGTAACATCCATGGCTTGGACATTTTTGTGACTATGATTAAATTTTAATCATGTTTACAATTATATGATTAAGTCATATCATGAGGTTCACAATTACATGATTTAAACATGTGGTTTGATTTCAAAATTATGTTTGACCAAATAACAAAATGTATTGAACACAAAAAAAAGCTAGGAAATTTTTACATGAAAATAATTTGTAAGTTAAATGCAGTTTATTAAGAAAAATATGTTCATAATTATCATTTTAAAAACTAATTATTTTAGGTTCAACCACACTAATATTAAGATTCACATTGACCCCCTTAAACCTTCTTTTCTATACATCATTTTAATTTTTTTGAAAATTCTTCAAAGTTTTGTTAATATTATTCTGTTAAAGTTTATATTAAACTTTAACTATGTGGCATTTTTTAAAAATCAAATTATGTTCTCTTGCATTTTATTGTTTAATTACCAATTAAGAATACTAGTTACATAACATAAAAAAATTATGTATGTTTTATTCATTAGATTGATTTCTATTTTTTTGGATATTTATACCAACAAATTGAATAAAACCAAGTTCGAACAAAAATTTTACTTTCTTTCTTTTTTTTCAATTCAAAATACACAAAATTAAAGAATGGTTGCAAGTTTATTATGTGGCTAAACACCCATTTATACATAATTTGAAACTTTCAAGAAGTAGCCCCAAAAGAAGGCAATTCATTATTCATGATAACTTATGATCATAGACTAATTATGAATGATTTGAAATATTGTGATTTTATGCACGAACCATAAAAATAAACTTCATCCAACATCATGCCATTGAATTATTTTTTATTGGAATTGATACTAAAATATGCTCACACTAGGTTTTGATTTAGTCAACCAAGGTTTGGGTTAAATTTAGTTTTTAAGTTTAATTTCTAAATCTAACCTTTAGGTTTAACTATTTTTAATTTATAAATTTATTTTAGATTAATTAAATTTACTCATATTCAATTAAATTTATCCCAAGTTTAATTTTTAAGTTTAACCTTTAAATTTAACTTAAGTTTAATTTAGGTTTAACTTAAATTTAGCTTAGATTTATCCATTAAATTTAGCTTAAGATTAGCTTTTAAATTTAATCATTAGGTTAAACTTAGTTTTAACCTTTAAATTTAACTTTTAAATTATTATTTTTGAATTTAATATTTGTGTTGAGCTTAGGTTTAAGCTTTAAGTTTAACATTTAGGTTTAGTCTAAGTTTAGTTTTTGAATTTAGTATAAGTTTGACTTTTGAATTTAACCTTTAGGTTTAACCTTCAAGTTTAGCCTTTAGATTTAGCTTAGGTGTAGCTTAAGTAGTTTCATATTATTTTAGTTTAACCTATAATAACCTAGGACAGCTCAACTTAGCCTAAGCTTGAGTTGTCAAATGGTGTAAATTAATTAGGTCAATGTAGATTACCCTAGGTCAATTTAAGTCAAAATAGGTCAACCTAAGGTTGCCTAGGTTAAAATATGTTAGTGTTTATAACTTTGATGATTAATTATGTTACAAATCTAAGATCTTGTGGTGCAATGGTTAAAGACTTGATCCAAAATGAAAATGAATGGTTTAAATCCTCACACTTGCAACCTAAGAATGTAAGATTACTTAGGTTCTTTGCTTAATTTACTTAACTTACTTTAAGTTTGTTTTTAATCTAAAGTGGCATGGGCTAGATCACCTAGCTTAAATTTACTAGCCTAAACAATTTAAATTATTCTCCAAGGTTAAATCATTTAATCTAAATTTCATGTGCTAGGCTCCTAGGGTGGGTAACCTAACCTAGACCTTCTAACCTAGACTAAGCTCTTAAAGCCTTGGTTGCCACATGACATCATGTGAATAGGCCAAAAAAAGTTTATTTCCTAATTCTAGCTTGCCATGTGGCAACCCATAAGTGGTTAATTAATTAATAATATTTTATATTATATATGTTTAAAATTAAATCTTAAGATGCATCTTGATAATTATTATTCAATTTAATATTACAAAATTTGATGATCATGATCATTCATAACATAAACAACTATTGTCATGCCATAAGTAACTATGGTGATGGTTGCAATGAAATGGCATAACCAACAAGTCTAAATTGACTATATAATCATGTAGTTGTTAAGGCATATATGACTAAGTTTTTTTAGTCACAAGTGGAATCATAAATATCCCCTTTGGCATAATGCAATAAACAACAAGATTATAACAAAAGAAGATTAATTAAAGTTTATTTTGAAATTATTATAACTTATTATATGCTTATAATCACTTATAATAAAATTCAATGGATTTAGAGTTGAAATTGTATTTTATGATAAAAATAGAACAAAATAAAAGATAAGTAAAAGCATACCTATAAATATGTCCTTACAAACCATTTGTGTTGCTCAATTGCCCGATTGAGTGTCCCCACATGCTAGTGGTTGCATTTTTTATCCCAAACCCAAAGAAAACAAAACAAAAACAAAAAGATAAGCAATGAATGGGACAACAACTATAAACAAAATAAGGGAAAAAAACTATGTACAATAATTAGAGCATGTGAAAGTTGACAAAAGTGCACAAGGCAAAGGGACCTATAAGAACAACAATAGTAAAAAGACAGAAAATAAGATGTTATCAAGTGTCCTCATACCCCACAAGCCAGTGTTTGTGCAAATATATTGTTGCACCAAGTTAAGCCAAAGCACTATTTATTACTTGAGTTGTCCCAAACCATCTCCCCTACTAATTTGATGACCTTGTTGGTTAATCTTTTTCTAAAAGTTGTTCAATATAAGGTTTTAATGTTCTTGTGATGCAAACAGTTAAAAAGAAAAACAACCCAAAACAAACATAAGTTAAAAACAAATCTTAATCATTAGCTGTCAACAAATCAACTTGAAACAAAATGTTGTCAACTTGAGACATTTTAATGTTGTCACTTGCACTTTGAGGGTTTCAGAGCTTGAGTGGTGACTATCAAAAAAGAAAGGGTCTTCCCATCTCCTTTCTTAACACAGCAAAGCATTCCCAAGTTGCTTTTGTCCTTGAAAAAACTTTCCTGACAAATATGTGTTGTTTTGAACTGAGGTGAAATCAGGTACTGAATGAGAAGGATTTTGGCCCCTAGGTAATAGGCCTATTTTGATATAAGGATTTTTGAAAGATGATATTTTGGCTTGTGTTGAAACTTGAGATCAGTTATAGAGTTATAATATCTTGAAGGATTTTGGTTTCTTTTAGAGGATTTTTTGAAGATTATATTTTTGCAGTTTCCATGATTCTTCTTTTACCTTAAGATACTTTTTAATGTAAATGGCAAGGCCACAGTGTGACATACCCCTTGTTGGCTTTGTCCCATAGAGGCTTTGTCCCATAGAGGCATTGTGGGAACTCATTTTGCCAGTATAGGGGGCAAGGAATCAGGCCTGAAGCTGAATAGCTAATGCAAGTGTCAAGTAGATTGTTATACCTCTTGAATAATATTATCTCTAATTGTTCCATTATGTTTAGAGTTTAGAATATTACATTTTTTTTTAAAAAAATTGTTAGTTAGTCCTAATTTCTTCCTCAATATTTTTTTGTGGGGTGACTAATTTCTGAAGTTCAAAAGTTGCATTGATAATGCTTTCGCAAGTTAGCAAAAGAAAAATGTCATATAAATCAAGCTACATATTCAAATCAACAGAATTTCAACCATTTAGTTTAAATTCAAAATAATACATCATAATACCTTAGCAACTTCAACACATGTTTGTTAAATAAATA
>Ga0116227_10006843_pt1 | contig 22765 bp, 22 predicted proteins | sample S1TSphgellanicum_FD_89693 | JGI IMG/M metagenome (GOLD analysis project Ga0116227, IMG submission 89693) | Host-associated microbial communities from peat moss isolated from Minnesota, USA - S1T2_Fb - Sphagnum magellanicum MG | ecosystem: Host-associated > Plants > Peat moss > Unclassified...
AATCCTCTAAAAGAAATCAAAATCCTTCAAATTATAACTCTATAACTAATCTCAAGTTTCGACACAAGCCAAAATATCATCTTTCAAAAATCCTCATATAAAAATAGACCTATTATTATTACCTAGGGGCCAAAATCCCTTAAGCTACTATACTCTAGAATGAATCTAAACACAATATCCTTGCCTTGGTAGGCAAAGCCAATAAAACGAAAGGACCAAGAAGCCTCCAACAAACTAACGTAAATATACAGGTGGGCCTGTAAAAGATATAATGCATCCAAAGGGTAGGTTAAAGAAACGGCCAAATTGGTAAAGTACAAAAGGACCCAAACATCGGGCAGGGTAGGCAGGCAGACAGGGCAGGTGTACCGGGGTTGCCCCCCGATGGCTTCGCCTTCTACCCACCGTAGCCACCGACCCATCCGCCCGTTGTGGCAATCAGGGCGGAAACCACGAGACCCGCGTTCTACCCGGTTCACGGATCCGGTGACACACCCACGGGACCACCGTCACCCGGGACTTTACTGTCTTTTACTTACTTTCTTTCTTTAGAGCGTCCTTTGACGAGTTCCTCTTCTTCTGCTTCTTCTTCTTCGTTTCTTGCACTCCGCAGAGCAGCGCTACTGTCGCAGAGAAAGACACGCAAACAGTTTGCGAGCGATCGCCGGCCGAATTCAATGCGCTGCCATTGCTCTTGTGGGTCGATTTTCTGTGCACAGATTCTGCTGCAGGTCCAGGAGTTTATGAATTATTCTTATAAGTTTTGTTTCTGCAGTCATTGGCACTAGATCAGCACATAAAAGTTCTCCGTACAAGAGTGATTCTTACTAGACTTGTGAGGAGTACTCGGAGGAGCAGCACTGAAGCATCACATACAAGCACAGCTCCTTCTGTGTGAGCCAGCTTGCTGCAAAAATTCTGTCTGCAAGTTTTTCAAGGACAGTGAAGCTCAGGTTTTAGCTGAATTGCAGTAAGACTTAAGCCAGTGTTGTAAGGAATCGACGTTTTGATGTTCGACATTGAGCTTTGCGGACATAGTTTGAGTGGGCTTGTTATGAAATTGAACACACTTTTGTGAGCTCTACTGCAGCCATGTACTGCTGTTGCTGTTGTGATAGCTCCGGAATCCTCACGAGTGGGTTTGTTAATTCCTATTATGTACTTGCTGGAAGTTACAATGAGAGCAGAGATGGGCAAGCTCATGATTGATTGATTGATTGATTAAGATTAGGGTCTACTTTATGCTCTTGAGAAGAGTTGCTCTGCATTAATTGCGTTGCAGGAGTCTTTATGATCATGTCCAGAAATATGTCTGTCTGAGAGTTTCGTCTGCCCCCCAGGTAGCGCTTTATAATCGCAGCCAGTTTTGTTCGTGTACATACGGTAGCTGTGTTCGAGAAGAGCACAGTGCTTTGAGAGGGGCTCACGGAGCTCTGAGATACTAGAACTGTAGAAGGTTCTGACTCAATTAGAAGGTACAGACAGAGAGAGACATACATATACATAGATAGAGACAGAGAGAGGAGAAGAAGAACAACAACAACAAAAGCTAAAATAGAGCTCGATCCGGGAGCTTGTTTTTCAGCTCATCTGGGTCTTTAGAGAGAATCCTCCAGAAACAGCAGAAGAATAAGATTCGAGCGGTTTCGAGCTTGATTGTTATGCTGAAGAGTTCGAATACGACGAATTTGAGTTCGGTATTGAGGAATTCTCCCGAGGATCATCTCACATTTTTACCAACAATAATAATGGCTCGCATGTATAGAAAGCAGCCTCGTGCAGCACTTCATGCAGGAGAATCCGACTGTACATACACAAGGCTAGCTCGCCGAATTGGGCTTGTAACATTAGCATTCGTTTTGCAATTGTCGTCATCGACGTCTTCAGCATCATCTTCTTCTTCGGTTCAAGCAGCAGCTTATAGCATTAACGTTGACGACGTTCATGAACTGCTGCCGGCCGGCGTTGCTCCAACAGCAGCTGGTGGGAGGAAGGCCTTGAGCTTATATTATTATAACGGACGGGTGAGGCCCGGCCAAAACTCCTGGGACGACGACGTGCAGCAGCTTCAGCTCGTGGCCAACACTTTTGCGCTGCGGCATCGGCATAGCTATACACAAAATGGTAAGCAGCACTCCACGTACCCTGGCGACAATACCCAGGTTCTTGCCAATTAGTCTTCAGCTAATTCTAGACATCTGACAGCTCTGGTTTGCTACAGGAGATCACAAAATTGTTCAAGGAAGTCGAAGAAGGGAGCTACTCACAGGACTACTATCAAACCGGCCGTTGGCTGTAAGGAGCGACAGGATCGATCCGCTGAACCATTTCCGGCATTACACAGGAGGCTTTGACATTACCAACAAGCATTACTGGGCGGTATGTACTTCAAATGTCTTCAGCACCACCAAGCTCAAACCTTCAGCGTCTATATAAATTATCTCGTTCATGATCAGGCCTAGATCGTTGCATGAAGCTGTTGATCAGCACTTGTGAGTTTTTCCCACTAGAGTTTTCAATGCATGCAATGAGAAGTTTGTTGGTTGTTGCTTCGTGGAGGTTTTGATGATTCTGCTGCTTCCTTTGACTCTACTGTACATTTGTATGTATACCTGCTGAAGTACAGTCGGTGGCATTCACTGGAATTGCTGGGTACGCGATAGGAGTGGCATGGTTGCTGGTGGGTTTACTACTGGCGTTGTTCCTGTGCTGCAAGTATTGTTGCACGTGTTGTTGCGGTTGCTGCAGACGACCGAAGTCCGACATTCCCCACTCCGGTTTCTATTACTGGCTACCTCGCATCCTTGTTCTTCTCCTCTCGCTCATCGCCTTGTATGTGTCTGGATCCCTCTGCTCTTGTTAAATCTGCCAGCTTCCTGTATAAAAAATTTTCTTCCATGGTAGTTCTCTGCACGTCGAGTCTAGCGAGCTAGCGAACTCCCCATGCAAGCAAGCACCCACGATCGTTCACGAATTTTTCTCGTAGTCGAAAAACAAAGTTTCAAAGCAGATAGATACTCAGATCACAACAGCAAAAAGGTCCATGATTATTCATGAATGTTTCTCGTAGTCCAAAAACAAAGTTTCAAAGCAGATAGATACTCAGATCACAACAACAACAAGGGTCCATGAGATTGCCACCGTTCACGTTTGTAAAATATATTTATACTCTTGGAACCCCAAGAACCTCAGAGCTACGCGCACAATCAATAGAGGAGCTCAAGGTTTCAAAGAAAAATGTAATGCAGTTTGTCGTAATTTTACATCCACTCAGAAAAAAGCCTACGGTTGTCGATCTTCCGACCTTTGTGCGATTTCTGAATTGGAATTCTATGTTAAACTTTGCGATTGTATGAAATTGGAACTCCAAGAAACATTAAGTAATTTGCCGAGATTGTACGTCCACTCTTGAAGGAAAAACCTAGTACGTCAATCTTTGTGATTTGTCAATTTGAATTCTATGTCGATCTTTCTTTTGATCTTTGTGATTTGTGAATTTGAATTTTCTATGTCGATCTTTGTGTGATGTCTGAACTCGAAGAAATGTTATGCAATTTTGTCATAATCACACATCCACTCAGAGAAAAAACCTAGACGTCGATCGATCTTTGTGATCTATCAATTCGAATTGTATGTCAATCTTTCTTTTGATCTTTGTGATTTGTGAATTGGAATCCTATGTTGATCTTTGTGATGTGTGAACTCGAATTCAATGGGCGGTGAGTGATTTTGTGTAGTGCCTCTGCAGAGGGAGTCTGGTGACATTGTTTGTGAGGAACAAGCAGTTGACGAAACAAGTGCATTTGGTGGAGGACACCATATTGGGCGCAGCGACTTCTGCAACAACACTGGTGGGCGACATAACATCAACACTAGCAAGAGTGGATGGTTTGCTCGCTAGCTACGATGTACCAGGTTTGAGTTCGCTCAGTTCCACGGACCAGAGCTTGAACAGTCAAGCAGCGAGCGTCAACTCGACAGTAAACTCCACCAAGAGGAAGCTCGATCGTTTGGTCAAAGATGTGTAAGAGCCTTTGCAATCTCTATGCAACCTTGAAAAGCCTGATGATCCCTGTTGTTCCTGCAACAACTCCATCTTCACAAATTCTTTCACAAGGTGAAAGCACTCTAAAATCAACATAAACAGTCATTACTTTGTCAAGGTTGAATGTAAAGTAAACATCAAAATTCTTCACAAAATTGTTAGATTGTGTTGAATATTTTAACTTGAATGATGAAAGATAACTTGAACAATCAAAGACAAGAATTTTTTTCATTAGATTGTGTGTTAATTTTGAAATTCCAAATTATTTTGATTCCACAACCCAACTTTCTAACAACATACTGCAATCTGCATTCATGGTTGGTCGATCATGTGCTTTTTATGAAACTTTGAAACTTTGTCAAGAATTGTAATTTCTACTGCAATTTTCTTCAGAATTTTAGGACCCTTGATGCACAGAGATGATTGTGAATTGTGTTTGAACAATCTAGTCTAAAGCATGAGTGTGTGTGTGTGTGTGTGTATGGTGGCAGGGAAATTGCACTGATTGTCGTATTAGCTGTTACAATCTTCATTGTCCTTGCAGGAATTGGTACATTTCTCTTATCTTTTTTTTGGTACTCTAGACTTGGTGGGTAAAAGAGCACTACAGTGAACCGAAAATGACAGTAGAAAGTCCATCTCGAGAGTCTGTATCCCAGCATGTGATCTTTTATATACTGCAATGTGTGGATGATGGAGCTTTTCAAGGCTTTTAAAATCCCTGAGCACCTGAACTGGAATTCCTGATCTCAGTTTCATTCTAGAATGCATGCCAATGAATTTTCTAATCATGCAAATTCTGAATTCCAGCAGACTTTTTTGAATTCCTCTTCTACAATAGTTGCCTCTTTCTGAGCTCCGTTGTCCTTCTTAAACTGCTTCCAGTTTGGGAGTGAAATCAGGGAAAAGAGCTGTGGTAGGATGTGATGTGCAACAATATGTTCTACATTATTTGGGGTTTCTGTTGGCTTCTGAAAGTGGGCTTTTTTGGGGGGCGGTGTTTAATATCCAGCTGCAACTTTCTTTGGATGGAGACGCATCTTTTATCTGTAAGTTGCGAACCAGATTGATCATTGAATTAGGTTCCTGTTTTAAAGAGAATTCATCATGTATAGAATTGTTTGTTTGAAGAAAGTTTGTTTATAGAATTTTAAAGAGGTTAAGATATCTAATCATTTGAAGACGTGGTCTTTCCCGGGCAATTAATTGCAAAACAAAATATCCATTTTTTGTATAATCAAATTGAGGAGCAAAGTATATTGTACAAGAAGATTGCAATGAGAGTTGTATGTCATTGCAGAGAAATTGACACCTGGTTGTTATTGTTTGTTTTTGCTCAATGTGTGTCATCAGGATTATTGTGGCAGGATGGCTATTAACAGCATTGATTTGGATTTTGTTCGGTGTTTGCTATGCATTCAACAAGTATGTATTCATGTTTTTTGTTGAGAAGTTCCACAGAGTGTATTGTTTTCTCCCAGACTCAATTGTAATAACTCAGAGATAACCCACATGAACTTTTCGCATCAATCTCATTACCAAATTAAGTGTTTCGACTTTCAGTGACAGATCATTTTCATTTCTTTGTAATCAATTTCTACAAGATTCTTTTCAAAATTGAAGTTTCTTCTGCGGCAGCTTTGATTTAAGCACTGATGTTCAATTGAATGCAGAGTGACAATTTTTTCATTTGCTTTTGTCTGTGGTGGGCAATATGAACAGTGTGGTATCTGATACATGCTTAGCTGTGGATGAGTATCTACAAGCACCTGCAAACACAACTCTTGATAATATCCTGCCCTGTGTAGACCTGGCAACTGCTGGCAATGCATTTGTCTATGCCCGAGAAGGCATCAGCAACATCATTCTAGAGGTATGGATCTGCTGCTTTTTTTCTCTTGTTTTTCTTTTGAAATGATCATGCTAGGTTTTGTGTAAATTAGCTCCATGCTGTGCGTGGGTTTCATAAGAAAGTCATATTATGTTTACCTAATATCAAGCAATACCATTTAAGTTTTTTGTTTTCTTATTTTGGGTTGTGCAATTTGTAGGCCAATAGCACAGTTGCCTCCATTGAACTTTACAACAGCGAACATGGGAATGGAAATAGTTCACTTGGGGGTGTATGTGACCCTCTTGGTGGGGCACCAAATTATACATACACTGGAACCTGTCAACCAGACACAATTCCCATTGGAAACATTCCACAGGTAAAGTGTGTGATTGACACTAATCTTTGTGCCTGTTCCTAAACCCTATACCCTATACCCCGAGCAATTTTCCATTCTTTCCCATTATACTGCTCATAAAGCTGATAAATAATTTCTTTGTGTTTCCATTCATGTCCAAGCTTATTTTCATTGCTAAACTTGGTAGTAATAATAATATAGAAGTTCAATTGGTTTTCTGTTTGCAGGTGATAGCACCTTATGTGTGCATGTCGAACATGACAGCTTTGGAGTGTTTAACTGAGGGTAGATTTGTAACTGAGGGCATAAATGCGACACTATATGCACTTTCCAATGGTAAGTGAATCCAGTTTCAAATCAACTTCTTTGAACCAAGATTTTGGGGTGCATGGATGTTTGTGCATTTTTCACAGTTTGATTACAGTTTTTTTGGGCATTTGGGTTTAGGGTGTTTAGAACTATTTGGATAGCTTTTTGCTTTTCTTGGGTAGTAAAGGGTTCTGTATATCATGTGTTACATTGGAGACGTGAAGAATTTATGCAGACACTACCTTGAAATGCAGGAGCACAAAGCTTGTTGAACATTTTACCAGAGATGGAAAACCTGGCCAACTGCTCATTTGTGTATGATACCTTCACAACATTTGTAAATCAACGATGTGATCCACTCAAATCAGTATTCCGTAACCTTTGGATTCCCATGGTTATATTGTCCACTGCACTGACGTTGTTGTGTATATGTTGGATACTGGCTCTACACCGCAACCTGCACCAACGATACTTGGGAACAATACATGCCAGAGATTACAGCCCTACAAAGGGAGCAGCACCAAAAAATGAATTAGAGATGACATGAGATGATCATCTTCACAAGTTCACAGATGCAGAAATTTAGGATTTCAGATGGTGATTTCTTCAGCATTTTTATTCTCCTGTAAATTAAGAAGTGAGAGAGGAGTTTTCAATATTGGAGAATTGGGTATTTTTCTTTCCAGATCAATCGTTTGGAAGTTTCAAGAGGAGTTTTAGGAAAATTGTTATTGTTGTTTTCAGATAAATCCTTTGGAAGTTTCTTTTCCAGGTCCTTTCTATGTACAGTGAGATTTGTTGTTGTGAAATAGTGTGTCAAGAGGTGAAAATTGAAAATGATATCATTTGGTTCATATTTGAAGTAGAAAGGCAGAGATTTGGATGTGATTGCAAGTGGGCAAAACACATCCTTAGTAGGAAATTGTGTTTGCTTTCAAAGTCACATTAGCTCCTGTGTAATGGGCTTTCAGCTAATTATGTGTTTCAATAGAAATCTGAGTGCAATTTGTTTGACAAAATTCTCATTATGTAATTTCCTTGTGTCAGATTTTGATACATTTAGCAATTGCTCTTGCTATTGATAATGATTTTATACTCTAACCTGTACACTTTAAGTTGGAGTATACCATAGCAGCCTAGGGTGAGTTTCCACATTGACAAAACAATTTTATTTTTTTTTCAAAAATGAAATTCGTTTTTAAAATTTGAAATTATATATATTTCCATCATCTACTATAATATTGTGATATGAATGGTGAAATTATTCAGAATGTGGCGTATGATAATTATGATGATTTTCAACATATCAACTTCATATTTTCACACAATTTCATTTCACTGTTTTGAGGATTATTTCATGACCAAACTGACTTTAGGGTAAGGTATCACAAGTTGAACATTGTAATTGATAATTGGCAGTTCTTGTTGACATATTTTATTAGTTAAAAAATTGGTCTGACAATTGACAGTTTCATTTGGAGATAGAGGTGGAAACAGAAAGAGTGGAGTCTAGTACTCTGAAGAGTTGGGCTCTTCTTTGATTTTGTTATAACCTTTCAATTTTGGGTTTTTGAAAATGTTCAGAATCAAAGAATTTTCAGTTTCAGGTCCCTTGCAAATCAATAAAATAAAATAACCTGTTCAGACTTTAGATTACCAAAAATACAAGTTTTTTTTTGAGTCCACTTGAAATGTGATCGTCCTCCTTGATTTGGCCCATCATAAAAAAATTGTTTTCAAAACTTTTGACACTCCCAAGATAAAATTGATGTTGTTCAATTTGCTCCATTTTGTAGCCCAAAAAGTAGGACTTTTCATCAAGAAATATGAGATGAAATGTGGTGTGCAGCTAGAGAGTACAAAAACCGAGAAGCATGGGAACTGTGAGAACAACAGAGGGAACATATGACAAGCCCAATTTAATGAACCTAGGAATTGGGGGAAAAACACTAGGAACATATGGGGGAGACGAAATCCCAAATGTGAAAATGACAATTTGGATATGGTGTATAAATGACACATTTACAAAGAGATACTTGCAACAATGGCTTGAACTGATGTCTTTAAAGGTTGCATGCATCGGCCTTTCTTTTATTGGACAAATTTCTACAAAGGTTGGAATAACTTTTTTGAAAAATGAAGTGATTTTGGAGTTTTTCATTGGCTAAAAGTGAGGGAAAAATAAATTAAAAATTGCCAGATTTCTATATTTGGGTTTCATTGTGTAGCCAAAAGTATAGAAGGACAATTAAAGTTTTGTACTTCATATATGGTTTACCGCCAGATGTGGCTAAGTCTTCCTATGGATGATTGTCCCTTTGGTTACAAACAAAAACTCCTAAAAAGAACAATGTCACCCACCCACCACCAAGAACATGAAAACCTAGTTTATTCAACATTTGCCTCGTTCTACTTGGCAAGCACATTTATGACTATCAAAGAACTTGGATATTTGGGCTCCTCTCTGCTTCGCAATGATTATATTATTTTGTGTGAACATAATAATTTTGTTGTAATTTTTTATAAATTTCATTAGATGTCATTTTGTGTCATTAATTTTATTACGTTTTTATTTGGTAGGAAAAATATCAAAAAAAGTCTAATTCATTAAAGAAGTTGACAACAAGATACAAATAGACAAAAAAAAACATTGAAAGGATATAAGGCAAACAACAAAATACAAACAATTTTTTTTTTAATTCTGAAAAAAAAATAATCTACAACAAATTATAATTCAAAATGACTTTGGAATTGTTGAAGTGACGAACACCAAAATCTCACAATCACCAAAATCCCATCTTACATAAACTAGTTCCAATGAAACATTGTCACTACAATTCTAGTTTAGATGAGATTTTTTGCAAAAAGTTTCATATGTTGTTTTTACACGATCATTTTGATTGTATGATCATCCTTGGACCATTCCAAAAACCATTCAAAAATAACTATCTCATTTTCAAACCTAACATAACAAGAAGAAAAAAAAAGTAAAATAAAGGAGTAATGGTCGAAACCATCACAAGGAAGACAAAGAAAAGGCCGAAAAAAGCCCAAAAATTAACAGCCCGCAGGAACCAAAAAAAAAAAGGGAAGAGCTAGTCCTTCTCACGATAGAAAACTATCTCACCCATGACCCCTCTAATGTCATCTGTGTGCAAATCGTGAGATTTAATAGTAATAGGAGGTCTAGACAACTATTTCATAACTTCTCTCTTTGTAACTGCTCCCCTTTCCTATTAACTTTCATAATAACTACCTCTACTTTATAAATATCTTACTTGTTTTTCGATCCACCAACAAGATGGATATATATTAAAAAATTAACATGTGTCTTTTCATGTCCATGAAATATATATTAATTTAAATTAAATTTAACATTGACATAAATATATGAAAACATAAGAAAAAATTAAAATAGTTGATCGTCACTGCTAGTTACATGCAGCACCATGCAGCTCAAATTTGTAAGTATAAAAATCTATTGCAGTGTACATTATCAAATTGTGTTGAGACTCAAGATCTATAATTTCCATGTTTTGTTCTGAAACTTTACTTCAATTTAAGATGTTCAAGTTGTTTCATCCTTCTTCCTCAACCTTTCATCCTCTTGCAAACCATTTCATCCATATTTTCAAACTTTAATTCTTTTGCAAATCTTATGTATGTACAAATTTCCACCCATTATGAAACTTTTTCATCTATTTTTCAAAATGCTTTCCTACCTAAAGTCATCACTTGTGTAACATTAGTTTTGCAATTTTTCATCCAGCGGAAAACGTTCTCTGTCAAGTTTTCCAACTGATGTGCTGGCAGTTGAGGCCCACTTGGACAACTTAGTTTAATTAGTGAGCCCAAATTAGCCGTGTGAACCGGGATATCGGTGTGTGACCAGCTATGTAACCGTGTGAACAGGGATGTGGGATTAGGTTTAGGGTTGCAAGGGCGGCGGCCAGGAAGAACAACAAAACACCACAGCGATGATTTTTGTTCCTTCTTTCAGAGCTTCCGGTGTGTGCGCTCTCTCCTCCTCCACCGCACTGCATCAATGGCGGTCGGTAAGAATAAGCGTATCTCCAAAGGAAAGAAGGGTGGTAAAAAGAAGATGTAAGCATGTTCCAACCTTTGTTATTGCTTCAAAGTTTTCTAAGAAAACTGACTTGAAGTTGGGTAGATATTTCAGGGTTTGAAGTTTGGAGTAGTGTGAGAGATGGTGCTAAGGTTTGGCGGCAGATGTTTGAGTGAGCATTGTGTATGCTTTTGTGCAGTGTCGACCCATTTTCCAAAAAAGATTGGTATGATATCAAGGCGCCATCCACATTCAACCAGCGATCGCTGGGCAAGACCCTTGTGACCAGAACACAAGGGACCAAGGTGAGAACCTCGAGAGAAAATCACTATTATGGTCTTCTTCTTTGCGTGTACCTTCCGCTGACACCTCTTGTAAAATTTTAGAATACGTTGAACAATGTTGTTTTTCTCACCCTGCCTTTTTCTGTCCTTTTTAACAGATTGCCTCCGATGGGCTAAAGGGAAGAGTGTTCGAGGTGTCACTGGCTGATCTGCAGCAGGATGAGGACCAGGCCTTCCGCAAGATCAAGTTGAGGGCGGAGGATGTGCAGGGTCGAAATGTTCTCACCAATTTCTGGGTGGGTTTGTTCATCTGAACTGTTACTCTTAGAGCTCAGTTCCATGATTTTTCCTCCTCCCTGCTGCATACTTGTTACGAGATTCAATACTTCTGTTAGCGTTATTCTGATATGGAATTAGGTCTGGAAGGGGTCGAGCTGCCCTGAATGTGTGGCTACGGCCAGATAGGGTTTGGAACTGCTATGTTTCCAACTTCAGTCTCTGTGATGTTTCCCTATGAGAAAAGAAGGCATATGAATGGGTTGCATGGCATTAGAAGTTGTGCTTCTATATGGGCAAGGAGCTGACACCAAGTTGTGGGGTACATACAGGGTATGGACTTCACAACCGACAAGCTGCGGTCTCTTGTGCGCAAGTGGCAGAGTCTTATTGAGGCTCATGTGGATGTGAAGACAACAGACAACTATATGCTTCGCATCTTCTGCATTGGTTTCACCAAGAAGAGGCCCAACCAGATCAAGCGCACTTGCTATGCCCAATCAAGCCAGATTCGTCAGGTTTGTCTGTCAATCCTACATCTCTGAATTCACATTTGTGGTGGCCTAGTATTTTTTATTTTCAGCTTTGTCCTGAAGTGGTTTACATCTTTAATCCCATCATGTTCTGATTTGGAAGCTTCTTTTCTCATTGTGTTAGATCCGGCGGAAGATGAGGGAAATCATGGTGCGAGAAGCCCAAACTTGTGACCTGAAGGAGTTGGTTGCAAAGTTTATACCAGAAGTGATAGGAAAGGAGATTGAGAAGGCAACATCTGGTATCTATCCCCTCCAGAACACATACATTCGCAAAGTGAAGATTCTGAAAGCTCCCAAGTTTGACCTCACTAAGCTTATGGAGGTGAGTAATGGTCAGGGTTTTATTTAACAGTGTAGGTTACTGTACTTTTCATGCGGAAACATTGATGCAAGTTTTGATGGAGTTTTGTATTTTTCCTAACTGGTGTTGCACACTGGAGTGTAGGTCCATGGGGACTACAGTGAGGAGGTTGGTGCAAAGATTGAGCGTCCAGTGGGAGATGATGCGGAAACAGAAACTGAGGCTGTTGAGGTACCTGGGGCTTAGACAGCATGCAACTCAGTATGCTGTGAGTTGATTAGTGGACATAAAAGACTGGATATTTTTGCATCCAACCATGGTTGTAGTTGCCATTCATTTGAGATGTATCACCAATGGATGAAAAAAGTTCTGAACATTGCTTGCAATGAAATGAGTGCTGCTGAAATGTGAATTGTTTTGGTGGATTGGCCCAGATTTGAGGTTGATAGCTAATTATACAGATGATCAAAGGTCATCTGGAAATGGGAATTATCAAATTGAAAGATCTGAGGTTGGCACTATTAAAGATTTATTCTCCACATGCCTACCCAACTATCGCAAAATTAAATTTTTTTGCAAAGTTGTGATCCCCATGAATTGAGAGAAGGTTTTTCAATTTTTGTGGTCTTACTTTCAGGAAATTGAATATGGGCTTCCACCCTTCATACAGGCTTAATGCCCCACATCATGACTGGGTAGGGCCCCTTTTGGGCATTAAAGTTCCCACCACCCCAAGTTCTATGCCCCTAATTCACCAAAAACCATCCGTTTTGGCCACAACACCTTGCATTCCTCCTCTGCCAAACTTTGAATTACATAATTCATGAGGAATGCTGCAATGGAGGTAGTAGTAGGTAATGACATGTTTGCACATCATGGGTGTGGAAATAGGGAAGATGGGTAGTGCCAAGGATTTGAAAGTGGGAATGTGTGCATGATGATCATGTTGAAGGGGGTACAACATGTAAGAGGGATGGTTTTTGACAATTGAAACAATGAAAAATTGTTCATCAAATCTGTTTGCAACTTATATGAATAACAAAAGGTTTCTTTTACTATAACATAGTACATAATTTTTTCCCCCATGAAGCAATGAAATTGGTTGGGTTTAGGACCCAAAATTAATTTATGTTCCCATTCTTCACGATTCATAATTTTGGGTGCATGATTTTAAAAGCTTAAGGTTTGCAAGTGTCACTTAGAACATGTAATCTAGTGATGTGACATTTCCAAAATTTCAATGGTCGAAGAGGGAACTTGAATTAAATTGTCACATCTTCAAGTCCTATCAGTTCACAAACTAACATAAAAATTAAAGTAATGTATGTTCGTTTATTATTTGGGACCAAGCAAGCAAGATGGGTCTTGCCATCTTTGGGTGAAATGGTGAGCTTGGTCTTTAACTATGCATTACATGTTGTATGGGGTGCATAGGATTTGGAATACATGTGCATATGAAGAGAACATAACAAAAGAATCCAATGTGCATCTATAAAAGAAAGATGCCATGCAAATTCAAGGAAAATTACTCAATTGCAACCACAATGGGGAACATATGCATGATGGTGGGTTTATGAAAATTTCAAAGAAGTGACCCTAAGGGCCCAAAATCACAAGACACGTTTTTCACAATCTTAATTTTGCACCCTATCATCGCCAATCTTAGCATAAATGATAATTTACACTATAAACAATTTTTTGATTTGGAAACATCAATATCCTTTTTGTTATGTTGTATTTCATAGCCTTGTTGCACATGCATTGTGCATGATAATACATGTAATTTGGTATAGTGGTAATTATTATAGAAGTTAGTAGGGAGGGGTACTCATTGTGCTTGTTTGCTACCCATTGCATTCCAAAGGTATTCTTTTGCTACCAACTTATAAATGAAATGAGCGTCAATATCTATAGCTGTTTATTTATATCCAAGAATTGTGAAAATTTCAATTATAAGCCATCATAAAAATTGATAGCAACAAAACTGACAAATGAACTATCCTAGGGATATAGAATGCAATGAAAATAAAGCATACACTACTTCATAGTAAATGATTACACTAGCTTCTGCTTACCTTAAGGCAAATTAAAAATTATATACCATCAACTACTGTAAAGACCTGCGCCAATTTTGCCAGGGTAATTGGAGGTTACATTACCATGCTTTTTTTTGTTTCCTCTAGCAGGCATTCCACTTTTTAAAATGCAACTCATTTCAAAGTAAAAAACAGATTATTTTTTTTGGGAGCAGGTCTTCACACTTGGTAAAGCCTGAGGCTATGGGCTTTACTGAATTGGGCTCACACAAAGCTCTTATTCTGGTAAAGCCTTGGGCTTTACCCTACACAAATATCCTTAGGAATAAGAGTTTTAAGCCATGCAGGAGGTAGAGACCAGCGTTGTCTGGTTATCCAATTTTCGGACAAAACTCTAGATATGAATAAAGAATATTCTCATTTTTAAAAAAAGAGATGAATATGTATATTTAAAATCTTACATATTTTCATACATAGAAAGTTATGTATTCAATTTTTTATTTTTCCTTTGTTGGTTATGAATAAACAACTATTGAATAAAAAAAAATCATGGATATGCATAGAAGATATGCATTGCCAATTTATCACTCCTCACTCAGAATGTCAACTAGAGCTTAATGTTTTGAGCCTGAATGCATAATTTTTCAAACTTTAAAAGCATAAATTTTAAAAATTCCTCTTAGATATGTATGAAATTTTCAGTTATGTAGCGCTCCCATACATAGTGTTTTTTTTTTTTTTTTCAAATTTTGACACCTAGCAAAAAATGGGGCTGACAAATAGAACAAGGTTTTTTTTTAAATACACAAAATTCATCAGATCTCGAGGGTGAAAATTTAGAAATCCTCAATTTTAGACAATGTGTTCTTGCCAGCAGGATTCCCAAAAAAATTAATGTTCCTCTAGGACAATCACCATTCACTGCTAATTAATGTTGGGGATCCTAGCCATTGCACCTATGGAAAGAATTTGAAAAAAAAATATTATACATAACTAGACATATGCCTAGATAATCTCTAGATACAGATATGCATCCCCTTAATTGAAGTGTTTTCCATCCATGAATATGAATAATTCAAAATCAGTTGTCAGTCTGTATCTGAAGGATATGTATAATTATTTTTTTGAAACTGATGCAGTTTTAAATATGCACTTATGCATAACCAAGAATTATGCATTTACATAACCGACTGGCCCTGTATAACAAGACAACACTGGTAGAGACCCAGTCCCTTGAAAGTTCCAACTTGAAAGGGCCATCAGTTGCAGTGATCAAGAATAAGTTGTTGTCACATCCAAACCCTTCTTTCCTCAAGGTATAAGTTGGAAGGTTTCTGAGAATTTTAGAGGTCCAATGGATTTGGTGGTGGTCTGAATTTGTTTTCTTAATTATCTTGAGTGAAGTAACAGCCTAATGTGTAGGTACTAGCTTTGCACAGACAGGGTTCTTGCACATTACTTGTGCACTTTGTTTATGTTAACACATGTGGATGACTTACTTATGATATGGGTGTTTTCTTTTTTACATGATGAGTGCAGGAATCAGCATCCTCTCACCATGATGCTTATAACAGGACTTAATACAACACATTTTCCAAACAATGCTGTTGACTTTATGAGGTCTATTAACCAAAAACTTCTTGAAGAAGCTGAGAATGATGTTGTTGTCGTGGCAAACCATCACCTCTACCTTGAAATAAACCCAACAATGTAGTACTTAGACCTAGAGCTGCAAAAAGACATCATATCAGTTGATGACTAGGTGTAACAAATAACAAAATTGCTCAAGGAGTTCAAGAAATGTGCTTAAGGAGTTCAAGTTCTTTGTAAAAGTTATTGAAGAACAACGTTAAGTTTTTGCTGTTTCCCTCCCACCCCCTTTGTTTTGAATGAGAAAATAGTTTGGCAGTTTATTTGGTCCAATTTCTCTAGATGTATTTGGTTTGGTTTTGGAATTCTTTTGACATTTTGCTTTCATGTTAGGCATATGATTTTGGGCTGCCATTCTATTAACGCCAGTGCAAACTAGAGGCCATCCCGGTCTTTTGATATTTGCCGTGCAACTAATACCGCCCAAGGAATTGCTTTTCTCTTTTTAACAATCCAGTAGCCAATACTCATGGAAGTGACCTGAAGTGTGAAAAGGAAACCCACACATTAGATTATAGTTGCAATCCTTGTGCTAGTACTTAGATATTATGAGAATGGTGGTTAGCTTAGATTTGGGTACACAGTAAGTTTGTGAATAATCCCTTCAAACACAAACCCCACATCTGTATTCTTCCAACTATCTTCCACATGGAGTGGAAGTGTGGCAATGGAACACATGACAGACAGGTTTCTTGGAAAAGTGAAGGTAAGTCACAAGATTTTCTATTGTTGGTATACTTGGCTACAATCCCACATTTGCAGAACTCCAAGCACCCACATCATATTGTTGAAAACATTCCAATCATCCTCTTTCCTTTACAAACTTGTCCTTGCACTCTTAGGATCAAAAACCTTCAAAAGTTGTATATTGCTAAACACAAAAGCAAAGTTGTCTTTCCTCTTAAGTTAACCTACTTCATGGAGCCTTGTTACATGAATTAAGATGCTACAAAAAATACTATAAAGTTCTTCTCGCATGCAAAAGCAATAGTTACACAACTTCATATTTTTGCTACAAATCTTTGCCATTCAAAAGTTCCATATCAATATGAATTCTACCATAATGTAGATGTGTTGGAATTATTTTGCAACTTGAATAATAATATACTTGACCAAAAGTTATTCCACATTTTATAAGAATTTAGCTCTTTATTAGATGATGACTTTTTCTCAAGTTTTTCTAGGGAAAAGCTTTTTGTCATTATGCAAAATCCCATCATTAAATTTCCTTACCTTTCTTTTAGCCTCTTCCTCCCCCTTTGAGTTCAACATAATGTGAGCACAATCTTGAAAAATAACACTACTTCCTTTTTCTTTCCCTTGATAAACCATTGACATCTCATTCATTTTTTCAATCAACTACAAGCCATATGGTCATAAAATCTACCTATGGTTCATTTTGTTGAATCCACAAGGTGCAAGAGAGAGGGAAAGAACTTGACTTTGTGATTTTACCAATAAAGAGGCAAAATTGAATTGATTGCTTAAAAGTGGACATTCCATATTTTCTTCTTTTTTGAAATAGTTCATTTTTCCACATTAAGCTAACAAACATCTTTTCAGGCAGAGTTTTTAATTTCAACACGTTCTCAAGTGCATGATGAATTTAGTCCCAAATTGAATATTACCAAGATATACTAATTTAAAGTCCATTCTTTCCCTTTGAATCGTTTAAACCAACATGCTCAACTCTTGTGGGAAAATTCTGAATAGAATTTGAAGAACTGAACTCACAAATTCCTAACTCCATGTTAGGTTTGATCTCTCTTTCTTTGAACAAAAGTGAAAATGTTCCGCACCAAAGTGTGCTACCAAACAAGGACATTGAATTTTCCTAAACACTTGTGGAGCTGTCCTCACTCTTGTGAGAGGACAACTCTTTGGAATGATTTTACACTCGTGCTCTACATCCCTGCACCCACAACTCCGCACCCATAGTAGCCAACCCTGACATACAGTAAGGATGACTATCTAAGATGGCATGTGCTTGAATTGGGGTCTCACACCTCCACACCCATAATAGCCACCCATGAGCCACAATAAGAATGACTATCTGAGATGGTGTGTGCTTGAATTGGAATCCCCAAGTACTGAAAAAAGCAGAGACAAGATACTGTTACTTGTATAGCTACATAGTTGACAGAGCGTACTATTTTGCAAAGCTTGTGGAAGATTCCATTAGAAGGATGAGTGCTGAAGTAGGGGTCCCAAGCTGTTTGGGGCAAATTTGCGAGCAAATAAGTAGCAAATATGCCCTGGCTCAGCATTGTACATGCATCCTTGCTCACCTCGTATCCTGTTGACGTATTGTTGAGCATCATGCTGACCGTAAATACCTGGGTGTGAACCTCCTCTTGACCAGTCAACTGCTGTCAAACTTCTATTTGCTAACTGTGCTGCAAACTCTATGTACATCATTGTAGGAATATAGTGCTCATCAACATAGCATGCAGGTCGACAAAAGTCTTGAAACTTGGGATAATATTTCACATCTGAAATAATGTAGATTGCCAATTCCCTGTTCACTTCAAACCATTGAGCACCTTTTCGCCATTGCTGTCGTGTAACTTCTGGTAGCATGCGCTCATTATATCTACCCCTCCCAAACGGTCCTGGATCGTCAAACACTCCAACGAAGCTGTAATGTGACTTGATCAGGTAATTGTACGAAAATGTGAAGTTCCATAGTGGAGCACACGTTTCAGAAAGGAGGACAAATCTCTCATTATCATAGTCCAGTAGTGCATTTGCCAACAGCCGTCTTTCTGCATCACACATTGATATGTCTCCCCACTTTGCTTCCTGCATGTATACAACAACATCAGCAAGTCTACACATTGAGGTTGGATTGCATACTCTTCCACATTTCAGAGTTTCAGAACTTGGTTCTCAAATCATTCCACAGACCTGAATGTCCAACACTATGACTTGGTAAAATGAGTGGTTCAGTGACATAATATCCTCATAGAAAAACTGCAAGCATGCCATATCATGTGTGCTCTGTTGATTAAATAGGTCTTTTCTGATAGAATATCCGCAACTATGCCATACACTAAAACTCCATACCAGAATTGCCAAATTTTTCACTCTTACATTTATAAATGTGTCACATAATGTATATGTAGGACTTTTGATGTTGTGTGTTCTCTTCACAACTACAGAGAAAATTCTCATTTCCGTAGACCCTTTCCTAGTGTGAAGCTCATTTACAAATCCCAAGGCTCCATCAGAAGTACCTAATCATACTCAGACAGATTCTCAGAGTACTTGTGCAAAACAAAGAAATCGTATCAGTGCATAACCATGTCTGCCCAGCCATTTGCATTGGACATCCAGATGGTTACAACACACAACCTTGCCAGCCAGCAAAACCTATGATGCACCTTCACAGGTCTAAACCTTCATGTCCTTTGTACAAAAGCTTTCCTCATAGCCCCATGGAACCTCTCTGGCCAGCAACTCCAGAACCTATGTACCTTCAGAGGTATCTCTAAACCTCCATGTCCTTTGGTACAAAAGATTTCCTGATAGCCCCATGGAACCTCTCATCCACAAAGAGAGAACATGCAAGAACTGTAGCTGTTGCAGGTAGCTCGAGGATGAAGGAAGAATCTCCCTCAAATTGTAAGGAGAGTCACAGAAAGTCCATCTCGGTTTGAACAACAATTTCTAGGCTTAGAAAAATATGCTTGCTTTAACAACGAGAATCTCATGTGAAAACTAGCAATGCAAGATTTGCTTGGAGCAGGTGAGGAGATGGAGACGACGGCCGACCTGGCTTGGGATATGGCGGCCAAAGAACACAGACGACGGAGCTTCATCAGGCTCAAAAGCAGGCAGGGAATGAACATAGATGTTGAACAGCTTCTGATGGCCATGGAAGAAGCGTTCCCACAGCGGAGCAAGAGGTAGAGGTCCCACGGTGAGAAACATGAAGGCGACTTTTGGAGTGCGAGGGATGGGGATCTTCCCAGGCCGTTGTGGCACCATTGAAGCTCGCCAAAGAAGCTCATCGTCCGGCATTTTGTGATGAAAAGACTGGTACTCTTTACTGCCTAGCATGTGAACGTGGATGTCATGTTCTTGTTGTTGTATAGGAGCACCAGAGAAAGACTGGAGTAATCCATCTCGGAAATAGTTCATGAAATGCAAGCTCGTCACAAGGCCGAGCAACACGCCTGGTATGACTAAGAGACATAAGACTTTGGTGAGCTTAACAGGCCATTCTCGCTTTGGCGCTTGCGAGATCGTCATTTTACCACTCTGCATCTCTTTCAAGCTCCAGCTTTTGCCAAACTTTTGTTCAATTCATCCCCCGCGGCTGGTTCACACAATTTTTTCCATATATATACTGGTACCCGATGTGGTTTCTCGCTTCTCCTCGTTCTCTCCGTCGGCTCCGATTTCCTCGAGCACAAACCGATCACTCTCACCAGGGTTTCTTCAGAAATTCCACAATCATGAATTCTCTCCGATCAATCTCGAAAGGGTTTCTGTCCACAACCTCTCTCTCTCTCTCTCTCTCTCTCTCTCTCTCTCTCTCTCTCTATCCGAGCATCTCGTGCCGTGCCGAATTCGTTGACAAATGGCTCAATATCCCTCTTTCTCTCTCTCTCCCTCTCCAACTCCAAATCACTTCCTACCTGCTCGTTTCTTCACCGCCAACTCTCTCGCCCACACCAACGTTACGCCGATCTTCGATGTTGAGTACCGTGCAAAACTCTCCTCCTCACTTCTTCCATAAAACAGTTCCAGTCAATTCTCGTCTTTCACCGAAGAATCTTCACCTTCTAAACCCCATCTTCCCGCTACCTTCCTCCCCCCGCCGCTCTCTACACTTTCCCCCCTCCCCACCTTTCTTCCTCCTTGTACATACTGCTTCTGCCAAAACCACACTCATTCGCCACCGCTCCTAGTAGACGAAACTGACGCAAACTAGCCCTTTCAACATCACAAAACTCCAAGAAATTCATAAAACCCCCTGTCTCTAGAGAGAAAAAAATCTGGCTATGAAGAGATTGTCTTCTGAAAAAAAATCTTCTTCCATCCACAGACTTATTCCCCGTTCAAAGCTCTTTACGAAGGGCTTTCCTGCACAAACTAATTCCCAGCTCCAAAGTTTTTTTTTTTAAATTTTAAAAAGATTCCGTTCTTCCTGGAAACCCTTGCTCTTCTCCTCGAACTTCTCGAGGTTCTCGTCCTTTCCGCGATGTTCTAGCGCGAAGACTTCCAAACCTCCAGAGCGTACATACTCTCTCCCCTCGGAGCAACAGAAAGCGCAGCTTCCTCGTTGCCAAGTCGACCGAAGTCGTTGGGCGCCGAGCGTCGCAAACGGCGGCCTGCGATCTCCTCCTCGAGGCACCACATCTTGACACGTGGCAACACAGAATTGTACAGGGAGCGAAGGGTTAATGAATGAATGTCTGATCTCACATGATGAGAAGCTAGCTTGGGATTCAAAATCTCTGCAAATTCTGGATTTAAAGACCAAGTAAACTTGATTGCAAGATTAACACATCTATGGGAAGAAATGATAGTTACCTATAAGATTTAAAAGCTTAGCTCAATAGCACAACATTTGGAAGAAATTATTGATCAGATTTAAAGGCTCAGCTCCATAACCAACAACACATGGGATTTGAAAAATTGGAAATGAGCTTCTAAGGAATAGGCTTAGAATCGCCCACTGCCACTCCTACCACTTGATTTAGATCTTGATTAGCTTGATTTCATAAAGCTTGCATTTTCTTGAAAAATTAAGTTGGCCAAAATATAGAGGAAATAAATAGATTGCGAATGCCCATTTCCTTGAATATGCAACTGGGCTATTAGTCCACACCACCAAAGAAATGCAAGGGAAGCCTAGAACACGGGTTTAGACCTTGAGTGCGCCATCAAATGACCTAGATTTGAATCATACACTCAAGTTTTATGAGAGAAATATAAGTCAAAAGTGATCTGAAACAATCATATGTTCATGGAATCGTGGATAAAGAGGCTGTGATATGATAGCCATTGTTGATATATGGGCATATAAATGAAGAAGTGATTTGTTGAACCCAAAAGGGGGTAAAATGAACAAAGGCACATAAAAAGGCTACTGGTGATATAAAGGCATATAATTGAAGAAAAGTGATTTGTTGAACCCAAAAGGGGGTAAAATGAACAAGGCACATAAAAAGGCTACCTAGGGGTCAATTTAACAAACACTCATGTCAGTAGAATGATAATGACATTCCCTTTTACAATCACAATGCTATAAGGAAAAATCTAATGCATATAAAACAAACAAGAATAACACAGAAAAAACTAACTAACTAAACACAGCGGAAAAGTATTTATTAGAACTGAAATTAATTTATTAATCTATCATGTTTCAAGGATACAAAGCAGATGAAGTGCAATTAATACTGTATTTAAACAATATTCGAAATGCTGCTTGCCTTGACAAAAAGGTTTTCACTCTGTAGGTACAATGACATTGCTGCACAAGTAGTGAGAAAAGTTCCTACTTTTTGATCCTCCATAACTTCTCCAGCTAACTGCACTGCGCATTGTACCACAGAGAACATGATCACAGCACAAGTACACAAATCATCTCCAGTTTTGCAATAGTTTGCTCACACAAAGCCAAGACCCATTCAAAGCCCTGAAAATCTTGGCAGGGGTAACTGACCTGACATTCTACTTCTTCACCATTTCCATCACTTACAGATTGCAGTCTTATTTTGTTTGCCTTATGCACTGTCATATCGTTTGGCAACATCACTCCAATTCACAACCTTCCATATGTTCTTGAGATAATCTGGCCGCACATTTTTGTACTGTAAAACCAACAACAAAATTTGTCATCTGTCTCAAACTAGATGAATGGAAAGATAAAACTGAGTCATGATTGTGCTGCAGAGAAATTAGAACTGACAATAGGTTTCTGGAAACCCTCAGTACCTGACAAAATACATATATTGTGGCTGACTCTGCTCAAATTCATGAGCATGGAAATTGAGGGAAAACAGGATAATACATTCTAATCACCCTTCTATCAAACTGGGATGCATGATGGGAATACACAT
>Ga0116227_10006844_pt1 | contig 22764 bp, 21 predicted proteins | sample S1TSphgellanicum_FD_89693 | JGI IMG/M metagenome (GOLD analysis project Ga0116227, IMG submission 89693) | Host-associated microbial communities from peat moss isolated from Minnesota, USA - S1T2_Fb - Sphagnum magellanicum MG | ecosystem: Host-associated > Plants > Peat moss > Unclassified...
GGCGCGGTACGCCCTCGATTCGGCAACCGAGTTGCTCGCGTACTACGATGACTACTATGGCTACAAGTATCCGCTGCCGAAGCTCGATCTCATCGACATTCCGGGCGGCTTCCCGGGCGCCATGGAGAACTGGGGCGGCATTACGTTCGCCGAGTCGACGCTACTCTTCGACCCGAAAATCGAACCGGAGTCGGCGAAAGTCGACATCTTCGAAACGATCGCCCACGAGATGTCGCACCAGTGGACCGGCGACCTCGTCACGATGGATTGGTGGAGCGGCCTGTGGCTCAACGAGAGCTTTGCGGACTGGATGGAAAACAAAGCGTCGGATCACTTCAACCCGCAGTGGCATGTCTGGGACACGGTCGAAGGCGACACGGAGTTTGCCATGCGTTCCGACCAGCAGACCTCGGCTCACCCGATCGAGCAGAGCGTCGACGATGACAAGCAAGCGGGTTCCACCTTCGATGAACTGACGTATCAAAAGGGCGGCGCGGTGATCCGCATGATGGAACGATACCTCGGCGAGGAGACGTTTCGCGACGGCGTGCGCGCGTATATCAAAGCGCATGCGTATTCCAACGCGACCGCTGCCGATCTCTGGTCGGGACTCAGCGGCGCGGCGCACCAGGACGTCGACGCCCTGACCGGGGCATTCATAGCGACTCCCGGCGTGCCGCTCGTTAGCGTCTCGACCGCCTGCGCCGGCGGTCGCCGCACGATCTCGCTTTCGCAGCAACGTTTTCTCGTCGAACCGGGCGCGACGTCGCCACAGACCTGGACGATTCCGGTCGGCATTTCGGTCGCGGGAAAGCTCTCGTACACGATGCTCTCCGGCAAGACGGCGACGGCCGACGGCGGGGCGTGCGACGCGCCGTTTGTGGTCAACGCGGGCGCGGCCGGCTACTTCCGCACGCACCTCGACGATGCCGACGCTTCCGCGGCGATCGCCCACCTCGGCGAACTCACGGTGGCCGAACGGGCCCGCTTCATCGGCGATACGAACGCGTCGATGCTCGCCGGCACGACTTCCCCGACGCAATTGGTCGCGGCAGTCGCCGCGGTGAAACCGGACGACGCGCTCACCGTTTGGTCCGCCGTTCAATCGTCGCTACGCGATATCTCCGATCTCGAAGCGGGCCGCAGCGGCGTCGCAAATTTCGACGCATATCGCGTTCGCGTACTGTCGCCCGTGCTGACGCGTCTCGGGTGGGATGCGAAGCCCACCGACGATGCGAACACCCCCGAACTGCGGGCGCAGCTCATCGAATCGCTCGCGTACTCAGGCGACTCTGCGACCATCCTCGAAGCGAAGGCCCGCTTTGCGAAGTTCTTGGCCGATCCGAGTTCGCTGACGCCGGCCCTGCGTCAGCCCGTCTTGACGGCCGTCGGCGTAGCTGCCGATCGGCCAACATGGGAGGCGCTTCACAAGCTTTTCATCGGCGCGAAGAGTCCGGTCGAAGCGCGGCAGTATGCCCTAGCGCTGTGGACGGCACGCGATCCGGAACTCGCCGAAAAAAATCTGGCGATGGCGACGGACGGCGAAATTCCGGCCGAACTCGGCGGCACCCTGGCGTACTATGACATCGTGACCGTGGCGTTGCGGGGCCGCTGCCCTGACGCCGCGTGGTCCTATTTTCGAGCGCATGCCACGGAGATGGGTTCGAAGCTCTCCGAATTCTTTCGTCCCTTCGTGGTTGCCGAGGTCGCGCCGCTCTTCTGGAGTAGCGCCCCAAAAGATCAGCTCGACAGCTACATCGATGCCACGCCCGGTTTGCCGCCGCAAGTCGCGGCCAAAGCGAAGCATCAGATCGACATTCGGCTCGCGCAACGCGCCGCGCTCCTGCCCGCCATCGACGCGACGGTTGCGTCGAAGCCGGCGGGCAGGTAGCAAAGGGCCTACAGCGGTTCGGCGACCCACGTCGAGAAGAGCGCTATGCCGCTTTTGCGGTACAGCTGCGAAATCGGACAGCGGCGCTCCGTTTCGTCTTTGAGCGCGGCGAATTGTTCGGGCGTCGCGTCGGTGCGGATCGTGGCATCGACGATGACGCGCGAAAAGTTTCCGCTTCGGTCGCTCGCGCCGTTCACCATCACGGCCGTATCGAGTTCGGCCGAGAGATCGAACGTGAAGCTCGCGAGGGTGACGCCGACTTCCTTGGCGACGATCTGTGCGGTCACCTGATTGCACGAGACGAGCGCGGCGAGCGCGTACGAGACCGGGCTCGGTGCGGAATCGTGACCTCCGAAGGCGGGAAGGGTGTCGATTGCGATCTCGTGAGTCGAACCGCCCGGACGGGCGATTTGGGCCACACCGGTTCCCTCGGAGTGAATCGTGAACGTGGCGACGGTTTCTTTGGGGCGAACGTTGAGTGACATCGCTTCTCCTACAGAACTTCGTCCAGCTTGCCCGTCGCGACATCGAAAACGAAGCCGCGCACGTTCTTGTGCAGTAGGTGCGGATCGGCTTTGATACGTGCGATGCCGGCACGAACGTCGGTTGCAAGATCGTTGAATGCGTTTAGAGCGTAGGGCGGCGCGAAACCGGTCTCCGCGGCGATCGAGCCGCGCAACGCGTCGTCCGTGAAGGTCAGCATGCCGCAGTCGGTGTGATGGATCAGGATGATTTCGTTCGTTCCGAGCAGCCGCTGCGAAATGACGAGCGAGCGAATCGCATCGTCGGTCACCACGCCGCCCGCGTTGCGGATCACGTGCGAATCGCCCTCGTGCAGGCCGAGGATCCGGTAGACGTCCAGCCGCGCATCCATGCACGCGACGACCGCGGTGTGTTTAGCCGGCGGCAGCGGAAGCGGGCCGTGGAACGCCTTGGCGTAGGCCCCGTTGTTTTCGAGATACTGGTCCGTTACGCTCGGAGCTTGCGTTAGATTCGAACTCACTAGTCGTTCCTCGTAAAAGAAAAGCGCCTCCCACCAATCGGTGAGAGGCGCCGGAATTCCGGGCAAACGCGCGGGCGCGACTATCTCAACCGATCGAATTCCGAGCGGCAGAGACAACACGAGAACGGTCCGACGATTGCCAAGGTGCCGGAGCCTTCGCGCGGGTCGCCTCGATTCCTCGCTGCGCCATCGCCAGGCCCGGCAACGACGCTCGGTAAATAACGCAAGGTCGGCGAGCGTGTCGATACGTGATCTTTGTTGCGGAGGCTACACGTTCGTTCACCTCGCCGCGTTCCTTGCCGATCATGACGCGGGGCGGAATCTGGGCCGCCGGCATCCTTGCGGCCGTCGTGGCCTTCGTCCATCTGGCGACGGCCGGCGGTTACGATCTCTTCGTCAACGAACTCTACTTCATCGTCTGCGGCCGGCATCCGGCGTTCGGCTACGTCGATCAGCCGCCGTTGATTCCGCTGCTCTCCGCGCTGACGCAGATCGGAGGCACCCACGTCTGGCTTCTCCGCGTGCCGGCCGTGCTCGCCGCCGTCGCCCTCGTGCCGCTGACGGTTGCGTTTGCCCAGCTTTTGGGCGCCACGACGCGCGGTGCGTGGCTCGCCGCGGTCGCCGCCGCCGCGTCACCGATGCTCACCGCAATGACGGCGACGCTGACGACCTCAACCCTCGAGCCCATAGCGTGGACCGCGATCGCCTATTGCGTTACGCGGGCCGCCTCGCGGGCAGAGTCTCGGATGTGGTGGTGGGCCGGCGTCCTTGCGGGCCTGGCGTTCGAGACGCGCTACGGCGTGATCGTCTGGATCGCCGCGCTCGTGCTTGGGCTCGCCGCGACCGCTCTCCGGCCGGCCGCGAGTTCGCAGCGGCCCGCGCTCCGAACGCCGGCTCTCGCCGTCGGGATCGCGCTCGGCGCACTCATCGCCCTCCCTAACGCGGCCTGGCAGCTGGGCCACGGGCTGCCCTTCTTGGAGGTCATACGCAACGACAACGCCGACAACTTCACCGGAACCCCGCTCGTCTTTACGCTCGACCAGATTTTCTCGATCAATTTCCTGCTCGCGCCGCTGTGGATAACCGGCATCGTCGCGCCTTTTTTATCGGCGCGACTCGCGCGCTTTCGTTTCCTCGCGATCGCGTTCGTCGCGTCGGCGCTCCTCGTGTTTCTGACGCATGGGAAGAACTATTACCTCGCAGGCGCCTACCCCGCGATGTTCGCGCTCGGAGCGGCCGCGTGTACGGCGCTACCGCGTCTGGTGGTCGCCCTCTGGAGCGTGCTCGCCGCCGCGAACGGTGCTCTCGCGCTGCCGTTTGTCTTGCCGATCTATCCACCGGCGAAGCTGAAAATGACCGTCGAGCGCATGCCGATGAAACTCCGTCCTGTCGAAAAGGCTTCACTCGGTGCGCCGTTAACGCAGGTGTTTTCGTTCGAGTTTGGTTGGCGCGAGCTCGCTGCGAGCGTCGAGAGCGTCTTCGCTTCATTGCCGCCGAGCGATCGCGCGCGGGCCGCGATTTACGCGTCGGCCTACGGCGAAGCGGCCGCAATCGACGTCTTCGGCTCGGGGCTGCCGCCCGCGCTCAGCAGCAACAACCAATACTATCTCTGGGGGCCGCGCGGTTACGAGGGAGCCGTCGTCATCGCGGTCGATGTCGATCCGGCCGAGTGGTCGCTTTGGTGCGATTCGCTGCGCGTCGCAGCTCGCTACGGCGAATCGCCCTACGTCATGCCGCTGGAGCGCGACCGGCCCATCGTGGTTTGCCGCGGCCTGCATCCGCCGCTGGCGCAGCTTTGGCCCCAGCTCAAGTTCTACGGGATCTAATCGTTCGCGAAAACATCACGTGCAAGAATAACGCGCGTTTCTAAAAAACAGGCCCGAAACGTTCGCACGTTCTGGGCCTGCACGTTGGTTGCGGGGGCGAGATTTGAACTCGCGACCTTCGGGTTATGAGCCCGACGAGCTACCGGACTGCTCCACCCCGCGACGGGCGACGCTGAGTATACACGGTCGCCGGTACCATGTCAAAGAGGAATCCGAGCTTCCCCACGAACGCGACGGGCGATGATGGATCGCGAAGCGCTCGGAGCGTTCGTTCGGCGCTTGCCGAAGGTTCAGTTGCATTGCCACCTCGAGGGAACCCTCCGGGCGCAAACGTTCCGCGAACTCTGCGGGCTTCACGGCGTCGCGAGCGCGCGCGCGCACGGTCCGCTCGAAGCAACCTACGACTTTGCGACCTTTGGGGAATTTTTGCTCGCCTTCGCCGAGGTCTGCAAAACGCTGCGGCGCCCCGCGGACTACGCCCGGCTCGCCCGGGATTACGTCATCGACGCCGCCGCGCAGAACGTCCGGTATGCCGAACTCTTCATCTCGCCCTCGGTCTGGACGTACTTTCACGAAAGGCTCGACGTCCGGGAGACGGTGGCCGCGATGCGGGCGGCGTTCGATGCCGAAGGCGCTCGCCGCGGCGTGGGCGTCGCGCTCATCTGCGACCTAACGCGCAATTTCGGCGTCGAGCGCGCGTTCGAGACGGCACGGACGGCGGTGGAGCTCGCCGAAGCGAATCTGGGTGTGGTCGGCGTCGGCCTCGGCGGGGACGAGGCGAACTTCCCGGCCGCGCTCTACCGCGAGCCGTTCGCCTTCGCCCGGTCTCGCGGGCTGCACACGGTCGCTCATGCGGGCGAAGCCGCGGGCGCCGCGAGCGTCCGGGATGCCGTCGAGATCCTTGGTGCGGAGCGGATCGGCCACGGCGTTCGCGTGCTCGAAGACGCAGCCGTGGTGGACCTGCTCGTCCTCCGCCGCGTCGCGCTCGAGCTCTGCCCGACGTCGAATTACCTCACCGGCGCCGTGCCCGCCGGCTCCGTGCACCCCATCGGCGAGCTGGACGCGCGCGGGGTCATCTGCACGATCGACGCGGACGATCCCGCCCTTTTCTCGACCTCCCTTGACGCCGAATACGCGATCGTCGCGGGCATCTGCGGACCGGAAGCGCTCGCGCGCTTCGCCGGCAACGCCGTTGACGCGAGTTTCGCCGCGCCCGAGCGCAAAGATGCGCTGCGCAAAGAACTCGCTGCCTTCGGCCTGGAAACGAACGCGACGTAGCGAAGGTGACCGGCGTATGCCCGGTCACACCCATTTCGAAGAATCGACTGAAGAGTATCTGGAAGCGATCTACCGGCTCGAACGGGAAGGTCCGGGCGTTTCGACGTCCTCCCTTGCAAGCGAGCTTGGGGTCGCCCCCGCGTCCGTCTCCGGGATGCTCAAGAAGCTCTCTTCCGAGGGCTACATCGAGCATCGCGCTCGCGGCGAAGCGAAGCTGACGCGGGCCGGCCTCGAAGTCGGGGTCCGGGTAATCCGGCGTCACCGCCTGGCCGAATGTTTTCTGACCGAAATGCTCGGCATGGCCTGGGACGAGGTGCACGAGGAAGCGTGCCGCCTCGAACATGCGATTTCGGCGAAGGTCGAGGCGCGGCTCGTGGCCGTTCTCGGGGACCCGCCGACGTGTCCGCACGGCCATCCGATTCCGCCCCTCGATCTCAGCGATCCCGAACGCCCCGGAGTCGCTCTCGCGCAGCTCTCGGTCGGCGACGGCGCGCGCGTCCACGGCGTCACCGAAGAGATATCGGAGATCCTGCGCTATCTCGCCGACATCGGCTTGCGCCCCGGCGCCGACGTGCGCGTGGTCGAGAAGGCGCCCCTCGGGGGGCCAGTCACGGTCGCGGTCGGCGACCGCACGCACGCGATCTCGCTCGAACTCGCCCGGATGGTGGTGGTTCTGCCGGAAGCGGTTTCCGGGCCGGCGGAGCTCGCGACGGCGTAAGTGCTTTCGGTTCTTCGCCGGCGCGGTTCGCCCGCGCTTGCCGGCGCCGCTCGAGCGATGCGATGAAGCTGCGCAATTCCGCGACGCTGACGCTCGTGCTGGCCAACGTCGCCGTGTACATTTTTATGGCCCGCAACGGCGGGGCGTCCCTGGACAATCCGTACTACGTCGCGGGGGAATTGCGCGGCGATCTCGTCCTGCAGGGCCAGTGGTATCGCATCGTGACGGGCGCCTTCATGCACGCGGGCATCCCGCACATCGCGCTCAATATGTTCGCGCTCTATCAGCTCGGTTCGTTCGTCGAAACGATGCTCGGCGGTCCGCGCATGCTCGCGATCTACGCGGTTTCGCTCGTCGGGGGCGGCCTTGCCGTCGTCGAGTTTAGCCCGCACGATCCGACCGTCGGCGCGAGCGGCGCCATCTTCGGCCTTTTCGGCGCGCTCTTTGCAATCGGGCTGCGCATGGGAAAGCCCGGTCGCGCCCTGATCTCGCAGACACTCCCCGTCCTTGCGATCAATCTCGTCTTCACGTTTGCCGTCCCGTTCATTTCGAAGGCGGGCCATCTCGGCGGCCTTGCGAGCGGCTTTGCCGCAGGGCTGGTTTTCTACGCGATGCGCCGCCGGCCGCCGGAACCGGTCAGCGCCGTCGTTACCGACTCATCGACCGGCGAGTCGAGTGAAGCCGAATACCTTCCGCCCGAAACGACCGTCTCGCAGCCGAAGGCGTGAACGCGGCAGCCTCGCTCGAGTCCGTTTTCGGAAGCGACGGCCCCCTGGCGCGCAAGCTCGCCGGCTTCGAGGCGCGGCCGGGCCAGGTCGCTATGTCGCAGTTGATCGAACGCGGGTTTCTCGAGAGCGCGCATACGATCGTCGAAGCGGGAACCGGCGTCGGGAAGTCGCTTGCGTATTTGGTGCCGGCGCTGCGCAGCGGTAAGAAAGTCGTCGTCTCGACGGCGACGATCGCGCTGCAGGAACAGCTCGTGCGCAAAGACATACCGCTCGTGACCAAAGCTCTCGGAATCAACGCGCGGGTGCAACTTCTCAAGGGCCGCGCGCACTATCTCTGCCGGGCGAAACTCGATCGAATGCGCGCGGAACGTTTGCTGGCCTCGAGCGGCACGATGGAAGCGATGTGGGATTGGGCCGATCGCACGACCACGGGCGACCGCGCCGAATTGCCGTTCGTGCCCGCGAGTCTCGAGTGGGAATCGCTCGACTCCGATGCCGACGACTGCGTCGGAGAGTTTTGCGAACGGTTCCGCGACTGCTGGTTCTTCAAACATCGCGATGCCGCGCGTTATGCCGATATCGTCGTCGTCAACCACGCCCTGTTCTTCCTCGATTTGGCGCTCGGCGGCACGCTGCTCCCGCCCTACGACTATGCGGTGCTCGACGAGGCACACCAGTGCGAGGCGTGGGCGTCGGCGGCGCTGACGGCGACGCTGTCCGCTGCCGGAGTCAATCGGCTCATGCGCCGCATCCATCGCACCTACGTGCTGCCGGCAAGCTACGATGCGGAGATCGACGAGGCGATGCGGGGCCTCGTCGCGACGCTGGCGCGCGTGCCCGGCGAGCGCTACCCGCTAGCGGCGAACGAATCCGCGGTCGAAGCGCTCGGTGCGGTGCAGCGTTCCTTTTACCGGCTTGAAAACTGGGTCTACGCGAATTGGCAAGCGGCGCTGCGGCGGCCGCCGGAAAACGTTGCGGAGGCCGAACGCCGGCGCGACCTCATCATGCGCGGCGTGCTCGCGCACATCGCAACCGTCGACCGCACCGGGCTGCCGGACGACGAGGCGATCACGTGGGTCGAGCGTGGCGACGGTGAAGCGCGATACGCCGTCAACTCCGCCCCCTTCGACGTCGCCGACTATTTGCGCGCGGCGCTCTTCGCGCGAACGCAGAGCGTCGTGCTCACGAGTGCGACGATCGCGACGGGGTCCTCGTTCGCCTTTTTGCGGCGCGCGCTCGGCATCGACGAAGCGCAGGAGTACGTCGCGCCTTCGCCTTTCGATTATCGGAAGCAGGCGCGACTTTTCATCGCGCCGCCCGCGTGCAATCCGAAGGATCCGGGTTTCGCTCGCCAGGTCGCGCCGCTGCTTGAAGAAATTCTCGATGTGACGAGCGGCCGCGCGTTCGTGCTGTTCACGTCGTACGCGCGGCTTCACGAAGTCTACGCGCTGCTGCGCGAGCGAATCGTATTTCCGGTAAAGCTTCAGGGCGAGATGCCGCGGGCCCATTTGCTGGACTGGTTTCGGAATACCAACAACGCCGTTCTGTTTGCAACCGGTACGTTTTGGGAGGGAATCGACGTCGTCGGCGATCGGCTCTCGTGCGTCGTCATCGATCGCCTTCCGTTTCCCTCTCCCGGCGACCCGATCGTTGCGGCGCGGCTCGCGGCGCTCGAAGCGGCGGGGCTTTCGAGCTTCGATGAATTCATGGTGCCCTCGGCCATCGTTCGGCTCAAACAGGGATTCGGCCGGCTGATCCGATCCAAAACCGATCGCGGCGCCGTCGTTTTGCTCGACGGCCGCGCGGCGTCGATGCGCTACGGAGCGAGCATCCTCGCTGCCTTGCCGCCCGCAGCTCGAGCCGAGACGATCGACGAGTTGCGTAAATTTTTCGTGACGTAGTAAGACATCAAAACGCCGATGATTTACGTTAGGTAGGCAAACGTTAGAACGAACGCGGAGAAACGGTCATGGATCATACTGCCTTCGAATCGATCGCCGAGCGTATCGACGAACGGCCTCGCTGCCTTGCCTGCGGGACGCTAATCGACGCGGTGCCCGAAGCGGAGACGTTCCGCCGCCGGGGCGCGTTCGCGCTCGTCGTCCAGTGGCGCATCTGCGCCTGCGGCGCGTTCGCGCGCACCCAGCGCGTGCGCAAGGCGGGCGACGCCACGGCCGCCACCGCACGGGAAGCCGCGGTCGGCGCCTAAACGCCCGGGCACGGTGTGACGCTCACTCGTCCTTGAGCGCTTCTGCCCGGGCTCGTTCTTGCAATTCGGCGACGACGCTCGAGTCCGCGAGCGTCGTCGTGTCCCCGAGCATCCGGCCTTCGGCGATGTCGCGCAGGAGCCGGCGCATGATTTTGCCGCTGCGCGTTTTGGGAAGTTCTTGCGTAAACGTGAGGTACTTCGGTGTAACAAATTTTCCGAGTTTTTCGGCGACGTGCTTGCGTAAGAGTTCGGCGAGTTGCTCGGAGCCCTCGACGCCGCTGCGAAGCGAGACGAAGCAGCAGATCGCTTGACCCGTGACGTCGTCGTTCTTGCCGACGACGGCCGCCTCGGCCACGGCGGGATGATCGACCAGGGCGCTTTCCACCTCGGTCGTCGAGATGCGATGGCCGCTGACGTTCATCACGTCGTCGATGCGGCCCATGAACCAGAAGTCGCCCTCCTCGTCGCGATTGCAGCCGTCGCCGGCCAGGTACATGTGCTCGAATTTCGACCAGTAGGTTTCTTTGTAGCGGTCCGGCGCGCCGTAAATGCCGCGCAGCATCGAGGGCCAGGGTCGCCGCAGCACGATGTAGCCCCCGCCGCCGAAAGGAACGCTTCGGCCGTTTTCATCGACGATATCGGCCGCGATGCCGGGAAACGGTTTGGTCGCGCTACCCGGCTTCGTCGTCGTGATGCCCGGCAACGGCGAGATTGCGATCGAACCCGTTTCGGTTTGCCACCACGTGTCCACGATCGGGCAACGGCCGCCGCCGATGTACTCGTGGTACCACATCCAGGCTTCGGGGTTGATCGGCTCGCCGACGCTTCCGAGTAGCCGCAGCGACGTAAGGTCGTGCTTGAGCACGTATTCGGTGCCCCACTTCATGAACGTACGGATCGCCGTCGGCGCGGTATAGAGAATCGTCACCTTGTAGCGCTCGACGATTTCCCAAAGCCGGTCCTTATCGGGATAGTCGGGCGTGCCTTCGTAGAGCACGCTCGTAGCCCCGTTGCAGAGCGGTCCGTAAACGACGTAGGAGTGTCCCGTGACCCAACCGATGTCCGCCGCGCACCAAAACACGTCGTCGTCCTTGAGATCGAACACGAGCTTGTGCGTCGCGGTCACCCCCGTGAGATAGCCGCCGGTCGTATGCATGATGCCTTTGGGTTTGGCCGTGGTGCCGCTCGTGTACAGCAAGAACAGCAGATCCTCGGCGTCCATCGCTTCGGGCTCGCACGTGTCGGGCACGCCGGCGACGGCGTCGTCCCAAAAGACGTCGCGTCCGGCCTTCATCTCCACCGGGTCGCCGACGCGTTTGGCGACGATCACGCTGCGGACGTCGGGCGTGTGCAGCAACGCCGCGTCGACGGTTTCTTTGAGAGGAACTTTCTTTCCGCGCCGCCATCCCTGATCGGCCGTTACGATCGTCGTGCAGCCGGCATCGACGACGCGATCGACGATCGCGTCCGCCGAAAAGCCGCCGAAGATAACGGAATGCGCCGCACCGATCCGCGCGCACGCGAGCATGGCGACCGGCAATTCGGGAATCATCGGCAAATAGATGGCCACGCGGTCGCCCTTGCGCACGCCGTGCGCGCGGAGCGCGTTTGCAAAGCGGCAAACTTCGCGCAGCAGATCGGCGTACGTTATCTCGCGCCGGTCGCCGGGCTCGCCTTCGTAATAATACGCGATGCGAGCGCCGCGGCCGGCCGCCACGTGACGGTCGAGTGCGTTGACCGACGCGTTGAGCTTGCCGCCGACGAACCACTTGGCGAACGGCTCGTTCCACTCGAGCACCTCACCGTACGGCGCGGACCACTCGAGCTTGTCCGCCCACGACTTCCAGAACGCCAAGTAATCGCGCTCGGCTTCCTCGTGGATGCCGGGCTGCGCGTTCGCCTGCGCGGCAAATTCCGGGCTTGGGGCGAAGCGCCGAACTTCGCGTTGCAGGGCTTCGATCCGATCGGCCGTGTGCTCGTTCGTCGTCATGGTCGGCGCTTTTCGTTACGTTGCAAACCGTCCTCCCGGACACTTGAAGCCCGTCCTCCCGCACCGTAGAAGACCGTCCTCCCGGACTTTTTCTTTATGAAGCCGAAGGGTGGAGGGCGCGTATGAGGTTGGGTTTTGCCGCGGCGGCCGTAGCCGCTCTCGCCTTCGTTCCCGGCGCCGTCAGCGCTCGGCGCCATCCCGATTCGCCGTCGACCGGATTGCCCGCGGTTCCGTACGCGAAGCCGCCGCCCGACTTCTCCTTCGCAACCGATGCCGGGCCGCGGCGACTCGCTTCGCTCTTGGGACGGCCGGTCGTCCTGAATTTTTGGGCGACGTGGTGCGAGCCGTGCCGGGACGAAATCGGCGCATTCGCCGAGCTCGGGAAAACGTATGGCGATGCCGTCGGACTCATTACGGTCTCGGAGGATGAAACGCCCGGAGCGGCCGACGCCTTCTTGCGCGAGCACGACGTGCGGGCGATTTCCGTGGACGACCCGGAGCGCCGCATCTTTTCGCTCTACACGGTCGTGCCGATTCCAACCACGCTCGTGCTCGCCGCCGACGGAACCGTGCGCTACGTCTCCATCGGCGCACTCGATTGGGACGAACTGCGGGGGGCCGTCGCCCGGGCCGAGGGAGCAAGCGACTTGACCCTGCCCGGCGGTTTTGGTACGGTAGGGACTGATGCTGGCACTCCAAAGCCATGACTGCTAAGGATTCGTTCATCGAACCGGAAAAGCGCGAACTCCCCCCGGAGCTCGATAAGCGCAAAGCATTCATCTTGGCGACGATCGTTTACGAATACGTAGCAACCGCGGAACCGGTGGGCTCGAACACGCTCACGCAAAAATATCAGCTCGGCGTGAGCTCGGCGACGATCCGCAACGAAATGGCCGAACTCGAGGCCCAGGGCTACCTCGTCCAGCCGCACACATCCGCGGGCCGCATTCCCTCGGACGCGGGCTACCGCACGTACGTCGATCAGCTGATGCGCCCCGAACCGTTGCAGAACGACGAACAGCGCCGCATTCAGGACGAGTTTCGAGCCGCCAGCCGCGAACTCGACGACGCGATCGAACACACGACGCGGCTGCTCGGCCAGCTTTCGCGCAACGTCGCCTTCATCGTCTCCCCGCTGCGCGACACCCAAGCGTTCCGTCACGTGCAGCTCATCTGGCTTTCGAATCGCGGGGGCCTCGCGATCATCGTCACCTCGCTCGGCGTGGCCGCTCAGACGCCGTTCGAGCACGCGCCCGAAGTTTCGGCCGACGATCTCACGCGGCTCTCGAATCGCCTCAACGCCGTCCTCGGCGGCAAAACGATGCGCGAGATCTCGAGTGCCGATATCGAACGGGTCGCGCGCGAGTCGGGCTCCAAGGAACTCGGGCCGACGATCGCGCGCGCGTTCGCCGACGCGGCGCGCTCGGACGAACCGCCGGCGGTCATCTCGAGCGGCGCGCAGCACCTGCTCGATCAGCCCGAATTTCAGGACTTGCGCAAATTGCGTTCGATCCTGCGCATCATCGAGGAGCAGAAAGCGCTCTACGATTTGGTGGCGGATTCGATGGCGCTCGACGTGCCCCACGTGAAGATCGGCCGGGAACTCGGCTCCGATGAAATCACGGAGTGCAGCGTCGTGACCGTGCCGTACCGTTTGGGCAACGAGACCGTCGGCGTGCTCGCGATCCTCGGGCCGCGGCGGATGCCGTACGCGCGTTTGCTCGCGCTCGCGACCGGCACGGCGGCGTCGCTCAATCGCCACCTTTCGCATACCGAGAACCGATAACAAGAGGAAACGTGCCGACCGATTACTACTCGGTGCTCGGCGTCGGTCGCGACGCGTCGGAGACGGATATCAAGCGCGCCTATCGCGGGCTCGCCCGGAAATATCATCCCGACGTCGCGGCCGACAAAGTCGCCGCCGAGAGCCATTTCAAAGAAATCAACGAAGCGTACGAGGTCCTCAGCGATCCGCAAAAGCGGCAGCAGTACGATCGCTTTGGGACCGTAGGAAACGGCGCGGCTGCGGGTGCGGGCGGATTTTCTTCGGGCGACGGCATCGGCGATATCTTCGACATGTTCTTCGGGCAGCGCGGCGGCGGCGGCGGGCAGCGTCCGGCGGGACCGCAACGCGGCTCCGATTTGCGCTACGATTTGCAGATTACGCTCGAGGAAGCGTTCACCGGCCTCGAGCGCGAGATCTCGTTCAACCACCTCGGCCAGTGCGGCACGTGCAGCGGCTCGGGCGCCAAGCCCGGCACGCTGATCACGCGCTGCGACCGCTGCGCGGGCTCGGGCGCCATGCGGAGCGTGCGGCAGACTCCGCTCGGCCAGTTCGTCACGCAGACCACCTGCACCAAGTGCGGCGGCGAAGGCACGTTCATTCCGACGCCTTGCGAAACGTGCCGCGGCCGCGGCCGGGTCGAGCGGGCGCGCACGCTCACGGTCAAGATTCCGGCGGGCGTCGACGACGGCAGCCGGATTCGGGTCAGCGGGAGCGGCGAAGGCGGCACCCGCGGCGGGCCGCCGGGGGACCTCTACGTCTACCTCGGCGTCGCCCCGCACCCGGCTTTCCGGCGCGAGGGAAACGAACTCTACGTCGACGTGCCGATCGGTTTCGCGCAAGCTGCGCTCGGCGCCACGATCGAAGTGGAATCGCTCGACGGACCCGCGCCGCTTACCATCGGCCCGGGGACCCAGACGGGCTCCACCTTTCGCGTGCGCGGTAAGGGCATGCCGACCGTGCGCGGCAGCGGCGGCCGCGGCGACCTGCTCGCGACCGTCCACGTCGCCGTGCCGACGAAATTAACGCGTGCGGGCCGCGAGCTGCTCGAGAAATACGCCGCGATCGAAAGCGAGCACGCCGAACCCACGTTCTTCGATCGCGTCAAAGACGTGTTCCGGCCCGAATAGCCCTTGGGCGCGACGCGGTTCTTCGTCGCCGGCACGCATGCACCGGGCGACATCGTTCCGCTTGCGTCCGACGACGCGCGCAAACTCACCGTCGTGTTGCGCCGTAAGAGCGGCGCCGCGCTGGAAATCGTCGATTCTTCGGGACGGACGTTCGCGGCTTCGCTCGTTGCGGGCGAGCCGGCGCGGGCCGCTCTCGAACGCGAGATCGGCGCGCCCGCGGCGCTCGCGCTGCGGATCACCCTCGCGCAGGGGATTCCAAAAGGGCAAAAGATGGATTTCGTCGTGGAGAAGGCGACCGAACTCGGCGTCGCGCGCATCGTTCCGTTCGTGAGCGAGCGCACGGTGGGTGCCGACGCCGCGCGTTCCGGCAAGGTCGAGCGCTGGCGCCGGCTTGCCAAGAGCGCGGCCGGGCAATGCGGCCGCGGCGACGTGCCGGCGGTCGACGAGCCCGTAACGTTCGCGGAACTCGCCGCCGGCTTGGGCGCATACGGCGCGGCACTCGTGCCGTGGGAGCTCGAACGCGGCCCATCGTTGCGCGAGCGCCTGCCCGAATTGCTGCGCGGCGTTCGCGAGGCCGTCGTCGTCATCGGGCCCGAAGGCGGGCTCTCGGCCGCGGAGGTGGGCGCGGCGCGTTCGAACGGGGCTCACACCATTTCGCTCGGGAGCCGTATCTTTCGGACCGAGACCGCGGGGCTCGTTACCTGCGCCGTGCTGCTCTTCGTGAGCGGCGACCTTTAAAGCAGTGCGAGATGAGACCGTGCTGATTTGGTCGTATAGAGCATGGTTATGGAGTTCCCCGCTTCTTGAAGTTCACGATCGTCGTTCCGACCTACAACGAAGCGGGCGGAATTGCGGAGCTTATCGGCACGCTTTCTGAAATTTTCCGGTCGAACGGCCTCGACGGCGAAATCGTCGTCGTCGACGACAATTCTCCCGACGGCACGGGTGCGATCGTCGATGCGCTCGGCGCGCGTTTTCCCGTACGCTGCCTGCACCGGCCCGGCAAACTCGGGCTTTCGTCGGGCGTGATCGACGGCTGGCGCTTTGCGCGGCCCGAGTCGACCGCACTCGGCGCGATGGACGCCGATTTCAGTCACGATGCGACCGTCGTTCCGGCGCTCGTGCGCGCCCTCGAAACGGGGAAATACGGCCTCGCCGTCGGGAGCCGGTACGTGCGCGGGGGCGGCATCGAAAACTGGCCCTTCAAACGCAAGCTGACGTCGATCGTCGCCTGCGCGATGGCCTGGCCGCTGACGCCGATCCGCGATATAACGAGCGGTTTTTTTCTCGTGAAGCGTTCCGCGCTCGCGGGCGTCGAACTCGATCCGATCGGTTTTAAGATCGGGCTCGAAGTCGCGGTGAAGGCGAAATACGGCCGCGCCATCGAGATCCCGTACGTTTTTAAGGATCGCGTCGTCGGCGAAAGTAAACTCAACGGCAAGGAAATTACGAATTATCTGCGCCAGTTACGCCGGCTTTATGCGACGCGCTTTTTCGGCGCGCCGGGCCGTGGCCTTACGATCGGCGCCGCGCCCGCGATCACGAGTGAGAAACCCGCCTGATGCCGATGCCCGATTGGCTGCGCCGGCTCCGCGAGCCCGGCGTCACGGCCGAAGAAGCGGCGCTGTGGGAAAAATGTCCCTCGTGCGGCGAGATGCTGTACCGCAAAGATCTCGAAGCGAACCTCTCGGTCTGTACGAAGTGCAATTATCATTTCCGGATGCATGCCTACGACCGCATCAATACGCTCGTCGATGCCGACTTCGTCGAGATCGGTCTCGACGTGCAGCCGGGCGATCCGCTCGGCTGGGCCGATAAACGGACGTATCCCGAAAAGTTGGAGGCCGACCGGCTCAAATCGAATCTCTCCGAGGCCGTCGTCACCGGGTTTGCCACGCTCGACGGTTTTCCGGTCGCGCTCGGCGTGATGGACTTCAATTTTCGCGGCGGCACGATGGGTACGGTCGTCGGCGAACGGATTACGAATTTGTTGGAAGAAGCGCGGAAGCGCCGTCTCCCCTGCATCGTTTTCACCGCCAGCGGTGGAGCGCGGATGGAAGAAGGGCTGCTCGCGCTGATGCAGATGGCGAAGACCACGCAAGCCGTCGAGCGCTTCATGTCCGACGGCAACCTCTTCGTCACCGTGCTTACCGATCCGACGACGGGCGGCGTCTCCGCGTCGTTTGCGTTTCAAAGCGACGTGATCGTGAGCGAAGCGCGCGCTTCGATCGGGTTTGCGGGCCGGCGCGTCATCGAGCAGACGATCCGCCAGAAGTTGCCCGACAATTTCCAGACCGCCGAATTCTTGCTCGACAAGGGGCACGTCGACATGGTCGTGTCCCGGCCCGCCTTGCGCGGCGCGCTCGTGCGCATTCTCGATTACGCGGTCGACCGTAAACGGGTGGCTCCCGCACTCAAAGCCGTTCCCGAGTTCGCGCAGTGAACGGTTCGCGCCCGTGAACATCATCGTCGAGCGCGAAAAAGGGCCGCTGCAAGAGCTCGAAAACCGGATTACGGCGCTGCGCGAACGGGGCGGCGGTTCGCGCGACGATCTGCGCGATTTTGAAGAGAAATATCGCGAACTCTTACAGGATCTCTTCGGCGACCTGACGCCCTGGGAACGCGTCAACATGGCGCGGCATCCGAAGCGGCCGCTCGGCGGCGATTACCTGGAGGCTTTCGATCAATTCGACGAGTTGCACGGCGATCGTTACTTTCGCGACGACCGCGCGATCGTCGGCGGCTTCGCGAAATTGCGCGGTCGCCGCGTCGTCGTGCTGGCCCAGCAAAAAGGCCGCGACACGAAGGAAAACATCGTCCGTAATTTCGGGATGGTCTCGCCCGAGGGATATCGCAAAGCGAAGCGTTTGATCGAGCTGGCCGCGCGGTTCGGTCTCCCGATCGTCACGTTGATCGACACCTCGGGAGCCGACCCCGGCATCGCGTCCGAAGAGCACGCGCAGTCCGAGGCGATCGCGTCGTGCCTGACCGCGCTTTCGAAGGCGGCGGTTCCGGTGGTCGCGACGGTGGTGGGCGAAGGGGGCTCGGGCGGAGCGCTTGCGATCGCGCTCGCCGACCGCGTGCTCATGGCCGAGAACGCCGTCTATTCGGTCGCCTCACCCGAAGGGTGCGCGGCGATTCTTTGGGGCGACGCGGCGCGCGCGCCCGAAGCGGCGGAGCGGCTCAAGCTCACGAGCGACGATCTCGTCGGATTCGGCATCGTCGACCGCGTCATTCCCGAACCGCTCGGCGGCGCGCACCGCGATCCGGCCGGATTCGTTTCGCGCGTGCTCGACGCGATCGACGAGGAACTGAGCGCGCTCGAATCCTTCGGTCCCGAAGCATTGCGCGCGGCGCGCTATACCAAGTTTCGCGTTATCGGCGGCCGGCAAGAGTCGGCGCTCGCCGAGTTAGCGACCGCGCTGACGTGAACCGGCGCGCGACGGACGTGTTGCGCTTGGCGGGGCGGCTCGCGCTCCTCGTCGTCGGGTCGTGTACGTTCGTGCTCGTCGCCGTACAATTCGAAGGGATCGTCGCTAAGAACGTGGCGATGGTGCAGGCGATCGACGCCTCGCGCGCCGAGATTCGTTCGCTCGAACAACGCGAACGGGACCAGGCTCGGACGTTGCACCGGCTCGCGACACCCGCCGGCGCTATCCCCGAAATTCACGACAAGCTGCGACTCGTGGGGCCGCACGAAGAAATCATCTACCTGCGCGGACCGGCGCCGAGCGCTGAGCCCGAAGCGGGCACGCGATGATCCGCGGCACGGTCATCAACATTCACTTCCACGGCGCGCTCGTCCGGCTCGAAGACGGCTCCCTCGCTGCGGTCGAGGCGGTGGAGGTGGCGGCGCATCGGCCGCAATATGCGCGCAGCCTCGAGCGGCGCGAACCGCTCGTCTTCGTGCTCGACCGCCGGCAGCGCCATGCGGTCGTCAGTCTCGGCGGGCGCGTTCCGCTTGCTTCGACGCAAGAGACGAGCGCCCCGGAACGCGAAGGTCCGCGCCTGGTCGATCCGGTCTTCGAAGAGCGAATCGGCGCGTATCTCAAAGAAACCGAGGCCTGGGCACCAACCGATCGCCCGAGCCCGGCCGAGCGCCACTTTATTCGGAAGAAGCGCCGCAGCGCATTTTTCGAGGCACGGAACGAACCGACGTAGAACGGAAGCGGTGTGAAGACGACGCCTGATGCTTTACGCATCGAACCCGTCAACGTTCCCGGTTGCTTCATTCGTATCCAGGGAACGTATAGTTCGCTTCGGACCGCGGAACAGCGGGTCGCGGACTTCATTCTCAAGCATGCTGAAGAACTGATCTATCTGACGGTTACGGAACTTGCGGAACGCACGCAGACGAGCGAGTCCACGGTCGTTCGCTTATGCCAAAAGATCGGCTATAAGGGCTACCAAGAATTCAAGATCATGCTCGCACGCGATTTGGTCGGTCCGACCGAGACCGTGTACGAGCAGATCGACTCCACCGACTCGCTCGAGTCGTTAAAAAATAAAGTCTTTCAAGCGAACGCGCAAGCGCTCAAAGACACGATCGAAGTGCTCTCCGACTCGGAACTCGAAGCCGCCGTCGAAGCGATCGTGCGAGCGCGCCGCGTCGAGATCTACGGCATCGGGGGCAGCGCGCCGCTCGCGCTCGACGCCTATCACAAATTCATGAAGCTCGGCATCTGCGCCGTCTGGCTCAACGACAGCGACTTGATGGCGATGTCGTCGTCGCTGCTGTCGGCCGGCGACGTCGCGCTCGGGATCTCGCATACCGGCGCCTCGCGCGACGTTTGCGACGCGATGGAGAACGCGCAGAACGCCGGCGCCACGACGATCTGCATCACCCACCGGGCGACGTCTCCGATAACCAAGGTGTCGAACGTCAAGCTCTTCACCGCCGCCAAAGAGACCGCGTTCGGTTCGGACGCGACCTCGAGCCGCATCGCGCAGCTCACGATCATCGATACGCTGTACGCGGGCATCGCGAATCAAGACTACGATCACGCGCTCGCGCGCATTCAAAAGACCCGCGAGGCTTCGGCCGGGAAGCGCTACTAAAACCTTCGTAGCGTGGCCGGCGAACCGTTGCGGGCGCTCATTTCGCTCGGCACGAATACGTCGCGCTTTCTCGTGGTGCGCGACCTGCCGGGCGACGGGATCGAGCAAGTCGAGCACGACCAAATCGGCACCCGGCTCGGCGAAGGCCTGCGCGAGCGCGGCCCCCTCGCGCCCGCCGCAATCGAACGGAACCTCGCGGCGGTGCGCACGTTTACGGCGCGCGCGGCCGAACTCGGTGCGTCACTTTCGGCGATCGCGACGAGCGCGCTGCGCCGCGCCGAGGATGCGGACGCCTTCGCCGTGTCCGTCGCGCGGATTACGGGCGTGCCGCTCGTCGTGATTCCGGGCACGCTCGAGGCCGAAGCGAGTTTTCGCGGGGCGACCTACGGCGCGCCGCTCGGCTCGGCGCGGGTTGCCGTGCTCGATATCGGAGGAGGCAGCACCGAATGCGCCGTGGGCGCGGGCGGTTTGCTCGAAGCGGCACGGTCGCTCGAACTCGGTTCGGTGCGCATCTCGGAGCGGCATCCGGACTTGATGGGCGGCGTGCCGGGTCCGCGAGCGCACGCCGCGGCCGCAGCGGCCCGAGCCGAGGTTCGCGCGATCCTGGCCCCCCTCGCCGCCTTCCGGCCGCTTTCCCAGGTTCGCTGCGTGGCCGGGACGCCGTTGACGCTCGCCGCCGTCGCGACACGTTCGCACGTCGACCGCGTCAGCGGCACGACGCTCTCGCTCGCGACGCTCGACGCGACGCTCGAGGCGCTCCTCGACCTCACGCTCGAAGCCCGGCGTGCCTTGCCGGGCATGCTCCCGCAGCGGGCCGACGTCATCGTGGGCGGCGGCCTCGTGCTCTCGGAGGCGCTACGGGCGCTGGGCGTCGAGACGGGACTGCTCGAGTCGAACGACTTGCTGCTCGGCTACCTTTTGCTGCGCCGCCCCGCCGTCACGGAGTGAGGGCCGGTCCCGAAGGCGAACGTGGCGCGCGGGGATGATGGTGGAATTGGTAGACACAGCAGACTTAAAATTTGCCGCTCGCAAGAGCATCCGAGTTCGAGTCTCGGTCGTCCCATTGCCTCAGCCTCGGGATCGCTTAAATTTTCAAAACGAGCGTGTGCGTTCCGCCGTCTGCCGTGAGCGGGTCCTCGCCTGTGGTTCCACTCACGACTTTGAACGTGGGCGTCGGACCTGAGGGCGTGGATGTCGTCGGCGGAATGATCATGTAGACCATCGTGTGTTTCGTCGCGTCGGGCTCGGGGGGGTGCCATGAGGAGTCTGTCGTTGACATCGGCGTTCTCCGCGCTTCAATCGTTATGTTGCGAGGGCTTCGCCGACGATGCGCTGGTCCGTCCACATGCGCCCATCGCGGGTCGCAGTTTCGAGATCGGAGGGCCCGAGCTCACGCTCGAGCGACGCGGTCAAACGATCGTATTCACGTTGCTCGGTGAATTCCCGGAAGCCTCCAACGCCGGCGAGCAACCGTTCCGACGCGGCGCGCAGGGCGGCGGCTCGGCGTCGAATGCGCTGCTTTCGCGGCGAGTCGCTTTCGGGCCGTAGTGCATCGATCGCCGCGAAATGTTGTACGATGATCCAAAGACTTCCGGAGTGATCGAACGCAAGCGCCCGCTCTAAGCTTGCTTGCGCATACCGCTTCGCCTCGTCGAAGCGATCGGCCGCAATGAGATAGGCGGTGAGATTTACGAGACCGATCGGATCGGTGTCGGTCGTCGGAGTCTCGACGCTTTCGAGTGCGAGCGCGAGCGCCTCGTCGAGCCGACCGAAGCGATGAGCGAGTTCGGCGAGGTTGATCGAGACGTCGACGATTCCGCGGGCGTTCTCGAGATTGCGAAATCCGGCCAGCGCCTCTTCGAAATAGCGCTGCGCTTCGCGGTCTTCGCCGGCGCAGAGGTGAGCGATCGCCAGATCTTGCGCGGCGATCGTCGCGGATTGGTGCAAGCCGTAATCGCGGAAGACTTCGAGCGCCGGTCCGAGATAGCGTTGCCCCTCCTCGGGATTTCCGCTGACGGCGAGCGTGAAACCGAGATAGACCGCGGCTTGGGCGGCGTTCGTCTCGTCGCCGAGGGCTTCAAAGGCGGTCAACGCTTCGCGCGCCGCTTCCAAGACGACGTTCTTTTCGCGAAGCGCGACGTGCACCGTCGCTTCGGCGAGTTTGAGTTCCGCCCAGCGGCGCGGGTCGGCGGCGTCCGCGCGCAGCGCGAGCCGCGTCCAGCGCCGTCCCTCGAACGGCGCAATCCGGCCGAAAAGCCGAGCGAGGCGCGCGCAGAGGAGGGTGCCGGCGGGGACGTCGTTGCGTTCTTCGAGCGCCCAGCGCAGGGCGCCGCGAACGTTGTCGAGTTGCGGTCCGAAGCGCTCTTCCCAGCGCTGCGAGGGCATCGTTTCCCAAGCGGCCTCGGCGTCGGTCGCAAGCGTGACGCTCCATGCGAGCAGCGCGGCGCAAGCCTGCTGCGTCTCGCGGCCGGCGGCGAGCTTTTCGAGTCCGTATTCGCGCAAGGTCTCGATGATTCGGAAACCGGAATCGTCGCCGGGGCTCGAGCGCGCGAGATCGACGGCGACGACCGATTTGTCGACGAGCGCGGCGATCACGTCGGTCGTCTCGGACTCCGCGCTCGTTTGGGCCGCGCGGCGTGACGCGCCGGTTTCGTAATCGCACAAGTCGCGCGCCGCCTCCAAAGAAAAGCGCGTCGCAAACACACAGAGCCGCGCGAACACGACGCGTTCGCGGGGCGAAAAGAGTTCCCAACTCCAGTCGATGAGCCCGCGCATCGTTCGCTGGCGCGCCGACGCCGTTCGCGAGCCGGTGGTCAAAACGCGCAGGCGCTCGTCGAGCCGCTGGGCGAGCTCGCCAAGGTTCATCGTGCGTAGGCGCGTCGCCGCAAGCTCGATCGCTAGGGCGATCCCATCGACTTTGCCGACGACGGCCGCGACCGTTGCGGCGTTTTCATCGGTGAGTTCGAACTGCGCGTACGAGGCCTTGGCGCGCATGACGAAAAGCGCGATTGCCGAGAACCGGCCCGCCTGCTCCGCAGTGAGCCGAAGCCCAGCCGCCGGTACCGCGAGCGACGGCATGCGATACAGCGCCTCGCCCACGTAGGCGAGCGGTTCGCGGCTGGTCGCCAAGATCGAAACGCCCGAACACGA
>Ga0116227_10006845_pt1 | contig 22763 bp, 13 predicted proteins | sample S1TSphgellanicum_FD_89693 | JGI IMG/M metagenome (GOLD analysis project Ga0116227, IMG submission 89693) | Host-associated microbial communities from peat moss isolated from Minnesota, USA - S1T2_Fb - Sphagnum magellanicum MG | ecosystem: Host-associated > Plants > Peat moss > Unclassified...
ACTTGAAACTTGAAATTTGACAATTTCAAAAACTTGAAAAACAAGTTTTTCACGCTTGAAAAACTTACAACATTTTGAAGAAATCTCTTCCACACCTCCCACTCACTTAGAAATGGACTTCTACTCTCTTTGCAACCTTTGCAAACTAAAAGCCTTCCCTCAAAAGGATTCTCCCTTTCTATGTAATACAAGCTAAACCTTTGACTATTTCTTGTTCTAACACAATGTCCTTTCTCTTGCTTGATGTGAGCCCATAACATATTGAAAACAACTTGAAAACAAGCAAGAATTGAAACATTCAAGGGTCATGAAATGGAACAATCGTATTAACTAACAAGAAATCATAAAGGTTGTATGCTATAATCACAAAACTATGACTTACAACTACTAACAAGGCTTGAAGGTTCTACATGCACTTAAAACCATGAAAGGAGAGAAGGAAAGACAATTCAAAAACACTCCATTATATACTATCTCCTAACCCTAAAGTAGTTGCCACTTAACCCTAACCTAGCCGCCACCAAACCCTCACCCTAGCCGTCGCCTAACCCTAGCTACCACTAAACCCTAACCCTAGCCGCTGCTAAGCCTTAAGTAGTTTTCACTTCTAAACCCTAACCTAACTACTACAAGGATGTGAATACTATTCATCCTTTTGATGAATGTTTGACACATTCATCAACATTGGGAATTAGAAACGAATAGTATTTCTAACAAAAGTCACTCATTTGCATTAACAATTAATTAGCAATGTTTGACTCAAGGTAAACAATCTAATGCACATGACATGTTGTCATTCGGTTATAATTTATATAAGTACATTACTTCTTTACTTCCTCCTTCCTAGTAGTACAACACATTTTTTTCAAAAGAGTCCTTCATTCTAACCTCTAATTAGAAAAGTCTCAGATGACATAGAAACTCCCCAACACTTCCTCTAATCCTCCTTTTCCACAAACCACACAAGGCCCACATTTATTCATAGAAAATAGGGCCCTTATTTTTTAATCCTTTCTTAGAAATCTCCTAAATGATGGGTGGTGGATTACCCCAACCACTCACTAACATGAATTACTTAATCCCACTAGCTTCACCTTTTGGATAAAGGATAGTAAGTAGTATTACCACTAATAATCATTAGTTACTAAGAGGTCTATGGTACTAATTAGTTTAGAGATTTCTTCGTTAACAATGTTGCTTATGATTATCATTCAAGTTTTTCATGTTTTAAAATACTTTCATTTTCATTAACAAATTCATTTCAGAAGGGTTGAAAATAGAGTTTGACAAGGATAATTGTAAGGTGAACAATGTCCCCATGTGGCGAAAGCATGAAAGGAAAAGAACTTGTAAATACTCAATGTGAACATTCAAAAGGAAAAAAGCAAATGTGGCAAGTCCTTGAATGAAGGCATCATGTTTTGGCATGAAAGGTTTGGCCATTTCAGTATGGCAAGTTTCAAGGAGTTGGATAAAATAGCAAATGGCATCAATTTTAAAAAAGTGCCATTGCACCATGTGTCTAAAGGGCAAGCTAATTTAACATTTTCCTTAAAGATAGAGCAACCAAAATTTTGAAGCTTTTGGAGATTGTGCCCACAAACGTGTGTGGGTTGATGAGGATTTTTCATGTGGTGGGGGTGTAATACTTTGTCACATTCGTTAGCAACTTTTCAAAAAAGGCATATGTTTATCCTTTGAAGGCTAAAAGAGATTTTTGTGAGAAATTCAAAAGATATAAGGTGTTTGGTGGATAACAAAATGACCATGAAGATCAACATCTTGTGATCCAACAATGGAGGAAAGTTTGAGTCCAAAAACTTTGATGCCTTCTTGATTGAATGTGAAATCCAACAATAAACTAATGCTCCATATTTGCCACAACAAAATGGTGATCTAGAAAAAACTAATAGGATAATTGTGGAATGTGCTAAGACATGATTCTTGTAAAAACACTTGACTTGGAATTTTGGGCGAAAGTGGTGAACATGACAATTTACATAAAAATCAATGCCCAACCAAAAGCCCTTGATTCAAAAACCTTACAAAATGCATGTAATAGGAAACCCAATGTGTTTCATTTGAAAGTTCTTTGGTTGCAAATCCTATGCCCATGTTACAAATGAAAATGAAAACAAATTAGAATCCAAATGTTTTTAGGATATTGTGAAGGGTCCAAGGCATATCATTCAATGTTTGTAAAGACCAAAAGATCATCAAAAGTCGAAATGTTGTGTTCCTTAAAGGAAATAATCAAATAAAAAGTGTCCATGATCCCATTCAAAGGAAATAAAACATGTTCGAGATGAATTTGTGAATAAAGAACCCAAAAATGTGAAAGAAGCATTGAGGAATGAAGATGCAAAAAAATGGAAGATTACCATGCTCGAAGAATATAATTCCCTTGTTATTAATAACACTTTAACCTTGATGTCACTTCCTAAGGGTAGGAAGCATGTTTCTTGCAAATGAGTGTTCAAGATTAAACATGGTGCAAATGGAAAAGTGGAATGGTACAACGTTTGAGGAGAACACAAGGTTCCATCTCACAACATACGGGAAGGGTTTTTAGCTTTGAGACTACATACTATAGATGCTAAAAAACAGGAAAACTACTTTGTTCATATAGATCTTCTTCAAACCATTCAGCTTTCCTAACTCAACAGAACTGGGGAGGGCTTGCAATGGTCTTGTCGCATGCATGTGTATCACTTGTCGAAGTCATGTTGACATTCACAATACTGTAGTCTAAAGGCCTTGTATTTTTACATGGCCCTAGTTCTCTTTCCAACATATGTAATTCCATGGTTTCTCCATGTGGAAATGCATTCTAGATGATGTTTGTGTGAGTGCTGATGGCCATTTCATGGAAGTAGGATTGGTTGGAATCCAAAAGCATGATTGGACCTTTTTTCTTTCACAAAGGAATTTGGTGACAGAGAAGGTTTTGAGGACTGACCATGGATTTTTGGTGTTTGCTCCTACTATGATGGGGGCAGCTGGGTGGTCCAAGTTTTTTTTGGCTAACTTAGGACTTGTAAGCATTGCTTCGAACTGGTTCACCAAGTGGCAAACTTCATGACTGTGAAGATACAAGAGCATGAAGCATTATATGATGATCAAGCACATTTTTTGATATTTGCAAGGGACCTTGGAATTGAAATTACAATTTAAAGTGGTACAATCCAAATAAGTGATAACTATTGTGATGCAGGTTGGGTTAATGATCAAAAGGATAGAAGATCCACTACAAGGTTTATATTCATAATTGGAGGTGGAGTAATTTCTTATAATAGCAAATAAAAGCCAACAATTGTTTTGTTCAGGACTAAGGCCAAATACATGGTGAACACACAAGCTACCAAGCCATATGGATGACAAAGCTCATGAAGGAGTTAAGGGGTACATGAAAAATGAACCAATTTGTTCCAAGACCTAACACAGAACATGTGTTGGCGGTGGGCTTGTTTCTCTCATAGGGATAAAACTCATTTCATTTTACAAATAAACAAATAGGTGGACTCATATATAATTGACATTCTTCATGCTTTGGCTTTCAATATGAGAATGTTCATAATAACATCAACATCGTAGGCGGGCAGATGGGAATCATTGTAATATTGACATTGCCACTTTTGTATGCCACTTAACATGGTGGAGATATCTTCTTCAAATCTCTAAAAAAACTTTTCACTATTTAGTGTGACAAGTCTATGTTAGTGTGGGTGATGGTGGGGGCATCATTTTAGCCCAACCTTTTTTTTCTATCTGAAATTCCCTGGTAAGAGGGTTAGTGAATGTACAAAAGAAATTTTTTCCTAAAGTAGGGACTTTTTCACCAAATCCACACAATTGCAAATCCAAATTGATGGAAAGGGTTTAGGGTTTAGGGTCCCAATAAATCCTGGAGCTAATTGAGCCCTATGTGGCTAGGGATGGAGGCATGGTGTCAAAAATGCATCTAGAATATGTTGGATGAAGATTTAAGCTAATGGATAAAAGGTTGCACATGTCAACGACAAGTGCTAAAACTTTAGGCGATTGACAATCGTGTGAAACATGAGGGTTTAGTCAAGCTTATCTACATTGTTGCATTTTTTGCTTTGGGGTGTGTTTATTGTTTGTTGCAAGTGATTTCCTTTTGCTTGTTCTTTGTGAAAGAACTTTGTGATGGTAGGATGTTGGTGCTATTTTATGTATTCATTGGTTTGTGTTTCATAAGGTGGATTTTCAGCCTTTGGGTGTGTAGTTTGTCGAAGGCAATTTATGATGTGGAGGTTACCAAGATGCGGGAAGGAGAATTTAAATCAGGGCGGATTGATGGAAGGGGCATTCTGATTTTTTGGGAAGCTAAGCACATTTTTCCTTCAAACCTTTAGGGCAGTCTCTTTTCTTTTGGTGATAGCAATACCTTGTGTTTAGGTCTGAAATTTTCTAGAATTCTTCCGTTATTTATGGAGGATTAAGTTGGACATAGGAAGTGAAGCATATGTTTCAAAATAGAAACACATTTGGAAATGATGAAAATGTCTAAGGAGTTTGAAAGCCAACTTGAAAATGTTTCACAATCTCAAGCTTTGTATACTTGAGGTTACTCAGATTATTTTTTTCTTGGATTTGCGAAGGAATGGGAAGTGAGATTTACTTTGGTGAAAATTCCAAGAATTGCATAGCTTGAATGTGGGGAATTGTGAAATCTACATGAGGACTTTTTTTCATCCATATTGTTGCAAAACTTTACAAAGAGGGTTTTCTTCTCGTCTGAACTCAAAAAGATAGAGATTGGGAATTTACAATATGCTTAAAAGTTGGGAATAGCTGGTGGGATTCATGGGTAATGCTAGTGTGAGAGAGACAATGTTTTGTTGTTGATGGAATGCAGCAAGAAAACCTTGAAAATAAAAATGGGAAGGTTTCTTTGGTTGTGAAACAATTCTAATAGGCCATGATAGCTTATGAAAATAAACTCAAAGCATGCTGGTTCAAAATGTGCCTTAGACATATGCTATAGGATTGTTCTTCAGGTTCCCACCTATGTCCTATGTTCTCTGTACACTGCGTGGAAATAAAGAAATATCATTGACTTCATTGTTCAAGGAGGAGATCTTTCATTCCTCCCTCTTCTTTTTGGTGACAGAGGGGACAAATGCTGCTCACTGCAAACCCAGGATTTAGCAGCCAGCGAGCCAGCCCTCCTCCCAAGGTTGCACTAATAGAGTTGGTTCCTGTGTAACCAACAAAGAAGGCTACCACAACTGTTATGCTCAATCGCATGACTCTCGAGACGGGTCACTTTGTACTATTTGAGCTTAAATCAAGATGTTCACCTTGTGTCAGTACCCATAGGATAGGTATTTTATTAGGTTTGCCTTCAGCAAACGACACATAAAGCTACAAATTTTCAACTTTGAGCTTAGTATAAGTGGCAGCTTACAGTAGCTTGTGGGATGCCAACACCTCTAACAAGCACATATATAACGTTTTTTCAACATTATATGTTACCATGAAATTGATGAGAACTTTCATGTTGCATTATTATCCCAAATAATTAAATTACTATAAAGACAGTAAGTGGTGATGGAAACCTTCAGTTCAGGCCAGACAGGGGAGGAACTTTTTAAGAAACAAAAATAAGGCCCACTTTACACACCAGGAGTCAAGGCGAATGTTCAACTCAAATCAAGATGGGAACCTTCAGTTCAGGCCAGACAGGGGAGGAACTTTTTAAGAAACAAAAATAAGGCCCACTTTACACCAGGAGTCAAGGCGAATGTTCAACTCAAATCAAGCAATCTTATTGGTGCAAAAGTTGAAATTAGCTCCAAGGGCTTTACACTAGGAGTCAAGGCTGGAATAGAAAAATCTTTTCGATCTGCCCCAAGTTACTACTAAATGCTGAACTTTATGGCCTTGTATTTGCCACAAGGCTGAAAAAAAGATACCATGGAATTTGGTAAGCAGATTTGCAACCTTGGGGCCAATGTTCCAGCAATTATTAATGTCCTCCCGTCAATGTCCTAGCATTTATTAGTAACTTGAGGTCAAATAACAAACCAAAATGCTCAAAGTTGGCCTCAAGTTTTTGCAGCCCTGACTCCTAGTGTAAAGCAAACCTAACAGAAATTGGTGGTCAAATGTCAGTGACCGATCGCAGTTTCCACCTGAATAAATTAATGCACTTTTAGGTTTGAATATTTTGTGCCATTTGCACTGATGAGATACTTTTGCACCCCCACAGTATTCACTAGCGAACAGTCATATGACAACAGATATATGGGTCAGGAGACCTAATACAGCAGACCTAATACAGCGGAGTATGCTGTGGAACTGACCTAACTGCCCACTAATCCTTTAGCTAGTTTCCCTGTTTTCTTCTCACTCTACACACAGTTGGATACACCTCGTCATAAATATTAGCCCAAAACCACCAAGTACTTCCTTGTTCAACATCAAATATCCTACCAAAACTAGATCACTCTTCACTCTTATGAAGTCTAGCTGTAGAAAATAGACTTCAAAGCATTTTTTATTGCAATCCAAGAATTGGCATGATAAGCAATGGTCAGGCAAATTCTGCCTTACATGCTGTACAGTTCACAAAACATCCAATTTGCTTTGACCTGTTGATAGTTTTAAGAGAAGAGAAGTTAAGTATACCAGTGGACAGCCTGACCACTGTACAGAAAATATCGCCTTCAGGAGACCATACACAAGAATGGTATTCTGATGTGCACACGAAAACCCAACACTTGGTTCACATCAGTAACTTCTGTGGACCCCTGCATGAAGAGTCCTTACACATGGCTCAAGGAAGGAACAACTTGTATCCCGGTCACACCACTAATTGCCGATCTGCTAGTGCTCCCTTGATTACACTAGATTTACCACAGCACTTTTTCCACTTCTGTTGAGACCCACATGCACAACTTTCATTGCGGCCTTGTTTGTGTTTTGCACCAAAGGCTACACTTACTGCATGAGATTGAGAAGTCCCACTCTGCGACCTGTTAACTGAGATGTGATCCATCAGACCCTTTTTTCCATCCTTCCTAGCATTATTATGATTTGTATAACTTAGAAGCTGGGTACTTGCTCTGCTACTGGAGTGCCCCTGCAAATCACTCACTTCCAACTCACCAACGGATGCACTGATGCTTGTTCCATTCATCCCTACCATGCTTGTTTGGCCTGGAGGAAACTCAGTTTGTGCAGAGGTAGTTGCCCACCCATTTCCTTGGTTGCTATGACCATTTGGATACACCCCTGCATTCTTGCTCACAGATTTCACAGTCTTAAGCCTGTGACTCTTGTTTAAGAATCCTGGAGCAAGCAATGGCTTCAAATTTTGCTTTCCATCATTGATCCTCCCAATTGGAGAGTTGTGGCATATTTCTTGACCATCATCTAAAATTCCATCAACAGGATTAACCCTGAAGGCTGTGTTCTCTACTGAACTATCAGAAAAAAGTTCAGAATTTGAGGAAGACCCAGTGATGGTGGGCGTTAAAACCGTTGTAGACAAAACTTCACCTATCACTGCACTTCCACTTAACAATCCAGATAACTCCAGCCCATTTTCTACATCACCTTTATTTGCAACATGTGCACAATCTGTCCTTCCCACAACATCTGGTCCTGGCAATTCCTCAATGAGTACCTTGCCTGGGGAATCCAGCAGAACAGTGAAGCAATTTGATGAGCTTGTAGTGGTTGCAAGGGGGCCCATGTTTGCTCCAGGGGTCCTCATCAATGACATGGTTGGTTCTGTGTGTTCCATTCTCTTCTTGTGCTCATGCATTTCTGCATTTAAGCTGCCAAGTGTTTTGAGCTCCAGCAGAGCTTTAGAAGATGACTGAAAAATTCCTGCTTCACCACAGTTACTGTTAGTTTGGGCATGAGATGTCTTTGCAGACAATAACTCCAACCCTTCATCAGGTGATGCTCCATAGGAGTTCTGCAGGGCAAGGCTATCCATGTCAATCTGCATACATTTGCAACCCTCCTCCCTTCTTGAACTCATCGATTCCAACATTTCACCACCTTCCAAATGTGGACACATTGCCTCAACAGAACTGTAAGCCTGATCACCCTTCCAAACATCTGATTCCTCTGATGTTTGTTTCTCACTGTATTCAGCAACATATTCAGGAACACAACAAGGGCTCTGCACTTGAGAATCACTATTTACCACAGCATAATCAATCGAAGAGACCATGTCTACGACATTTCTTGGCCATGCAATCGAAGGTGATGATCCTACTACATCTAGAACCGGTATAGCAGAGGTTTTATGATGATTTCCAGCCTCCCACATTGGTAACTCTTCCATATCCAACAGCTTTGGAGAAGGCAACAGTGACAGAACCTCATGTCCCTGTTCTGATATCTTCCCTACCCTTCTCTGCCTACTTAAACTTGTCGACTCCAAAGGCATCTCATTATGTTCCATTTTCCCCTTGAAGACTTGAACACTCTCCAAGATTTGAGAAGAGTTTACATACAGATCCTCACTGGCATTTGTTGAATCAGACATCCCAGCAGCAACTTTCAGAGAACTCGAAATTTGATCACATGACCCCACTTCCACAGTTGATTCTCCACCTCCCAAAGTTAATGGGACCGTGTACTCCAACTTTTGTTTTCTCTCAAGGAAATCATCAAAATTTAGTCCAGTGATTGCAAACTCAGGTCTCTGCAATTGCATAATCCCATGTTCTGAACTTTCACCAGTACCTCCATCATTATACCCCAAAGCCAAGGACACTTCTTTAGCCAGACTAGAAGGGACAGCCACTGCTCCTTGCATGGGTGGCAGTATTGAGCTCTGTCGATGTTCAAGAGGCACTGCCAGTCGAATAAACTCTAAAATTCCTTCTCCTGAAGCAGCTGAAGATGGTTCAGGATCTGTGATAGGTGCCGCCCGAGCAAATGACCTGCAATTGAAAACATGTGACATTTTAGTGGATGATGCAGAAAAAGGGGTCTGCAGGAGATTTTGCAACTGAACTCACTAGACAATGATTTGGCATGCATATATTTTGACGTACCTGCTATAGAAAAGCATGTAAGCTCTTTGTGACATCACCTTGTCCACCTCTACTTCTTTCACCTGCCAAATATAACTCCCAGAAGGTGAGTGTGATGAAGTCAGGCTGGTGAAATGAAATAAAGGTCCAAGTTGCATGTCTGAAATCAACTAGATGCAACCAGCACTGGAATGCAGATTGAGAAAGATAATCCTCTTGAGAATTTGCAGAACACTGGACAAAAAACAGCAATAAACAATAGAACAGAAGAAAAATGTCCCAAGGTTCCAAATACTTGGGAGGTGTGCATCAAGAAGCAAACAAGTGACTTGTAAAACACAAAACAGAAAGACCATGATCACCATAAGGAAAACTCAATGCATCAATTCCCAAAGAAAAAGAAAGATCAACCCCATAGCAACAACCAAAGCACAATCGATCTAGGACTAGAGGGCAAAAGCAAAGAATTAACTTCCACCTTTACCTTACTGTCATCAATTTTGTACCAAGCACCTTGAGAGTCCTTTACATAGCAAATATAATGGCCAAAAAAGGATGCATTTAGCATATCCACATGAACGACCACAGCATACAGCTTGTACACAGGAGGTTCATCACCCTTTTGACTCATATAGGGGCCCATGTATAGGACTTCAGGAAATGTCACCCGCTTGTTCAATTTCCCAAACTTTCCACTCTGCATCACATGCAACTGAAAGTTAAAAACCTGATGATACTGACCACAATCCAAGCTACACATAACTGTGGAAGAATCTATTAGCAAGTTGAAAAGATTATTGACCAGCTAGCCTACCACAAAGCTCATCTTAAGAGAAATTGTGAGTGGTCAAGAAGTTAGACATACTTGAAAGCGCTTGAGAGCAATGGTGAGGACATTGGGTGCCTCATGCAAGGTGAGCCGCTTATCTGCCTTCACATATGCATTGCACCTGAAACATAAGAGTCCAAACTGAAAGGTATTTATACAAATGTTGGACAACACAACCAGAGGTATTTCAAATAACTTGTCTAGGTCACTATTCCAACCTGTTGAGGCAGCCATCAGCTGCAGTGGACTACACACTTCAATTGTTAAATCCCTTTGATACAAAGAGGAGTCACATATAGTAACTTGTAAGAAACAATTAAAATCAGCAGGGAAATAAGTTAGGACATACCGGTCACATTTGTACTTATTTTCACCATCCAATAATTCAGGAGCTGTAAACTGTGCAAGAGCATCCTCTAATGACTCAACAATGCCGTGTATCTCCACTGCAAGATCCATCATACTTTCATACCTATTTGATTCATGCTGACACTGCATGCATTTCACCTGCGTCCCAAGCAAAACAAACAGCATTGTGCACAGGTCACCTCTCCTCAAAGAACAACACCAATTGGGATACCAGACTGGTAAATTCAAGAAAATGGCAACAGTGAGATCTACACCATCCAAATGTTTATGTTCATTGCAGAGAGGAAGTTCACAATAACATACACCATAGCAAGACAAATGTTGTGTCAGTTCCAGCCAAACCAATACAAACATAACAAGAATGAGTGCAGTCATGACCTTGCAAGTGTCACTCACAAGGTATCAGACATCAGCTTCATCATGAATGCCAGTGAACTAGCTGGTTACTCCCCACTGATTTCATCAGATCCTAGACAGTGGATGTTGATAAGCCTATAATAATAATGTGTTCAAAACTAGGGACAAACAATTATATTAAAAATCTGTGTCCTCATTTTCTGTACATTTCTGGAAGCAAAGGGAAGATTCAGTCATGATGTCAGTGAGCACTCAAAAGGCATTGTTAATAAATAAAGATGAATCCAATGCTCATTCAAGCTGCAACAACAAGCTTGTGATGAGAGTAAGCTTCTTTTCATTTTAGCTTGCCCCTCTTGAAGCAAGCATCTCTAAGCCAACGGCATAAATAGGTGCACAAAAAATTGCATACCTGAGATTGAAGAAGACCACCAAATATGTGGTGTATAAGGGTAGTTTGTTGACTAGCAGGATCCACAACAGTCTCCCCTCCAAAGCCATCCAGGCATGTGGACTGCATAGAGTCAATGGCAAATCTGGATAACAACCTTGTACCCATCAAATTCCGGTGATAAAAAAGTGAACAACTTTGGGGCTAGGATCTTGTTCACAATCTGATCTTGAGTCAGTTCATGGAGTTTTCCTCATGATGTTCAATGGGGTCAGCTGTGGAAGGTGAATAATTGCTATTTGATGTGGCTGCCTCCATACTTCATGGTCAAAAGCTCACCTCATGAACTCATGAGCATCTTCCTGCCTGCCATATCCAAGATGATTCCCAATATTCTGCATTCGTGACAGTATTCTGATTGGTGAAAATGGGGTTTGATTCTGCCTAACTCTCCATACATGGCCTTGAAGCTCACACATAAAACACCAATCATTTCTCCTACCTGTATTCAAGCAAGACAGAGCTCTTCATTAATTGAATGATGAGGAACCTCCTGACAGGGTGACCTGTCAACACCATCAAGGAACAGCCATCAATTCATACATCACAGAACCATGAAGAACCTTCAAAGAATAAGCATGCCTCATTGAATAGGCTTCCACCTCCAAGTCAAAGATGCTTACACTCTTCAACATGAGCTCCTTCAAGCAAGTATGCAGTAAGGGGCCGAGTGTAAGTAAGGCACTGCAGCACCACATTGGCAAAGCAGCTGCATAGGTACTCCAGATCAAGAAGACCCACATTAGCACCTCCTGCTTAGCAACTAACTGCATAATTACACATAGGCTATGTTCACATCTGCTGGTCTCAGAGAAATGTAATCTGTGCCTATGTGGACAACACAGAAGGCATGCCATCTGAGTGGCAATAAACTGAATCCAGAAGTACCTGTTTCCACAATTGATTAATCCACAAGGCAATCTCAGCATATCCCAGTTATAAAGCTTGACAAAGTAGTCATATGGAAACAATATCTGCACACAGAAACATTTAGAGCATACCTTCACAAAGCATATATCTGTGCAAACCCATAGCTCCCATGCAATCTTTACCAAGCCATACAAAAGATTAAGAGGTTCACTTTTCTAAAAAAGGGCCAGAAATGATGGGCAGATTGAGCTAACCTTCTTTGGTCTTAGAATAATCCCATCTGATGTTATGGAAGCGGACAAAGGTTTTGACACATGAGGAGATGATGTTTTCTTATGAGCACCAGTTGCCTCAGGAAAATGTGGAAAGAGCTTGTCATGATCAATTGTAGCATTTCCCTGATTTGAATATCTAAACAGATCCCCACTAGTCATGCTTTGAGAGCTTCTCAGACAGAGACTATGGACAATTCCATTGCCATTTTCTGAGATCTCTAGACCGCTTGTGCTGGGGGCCTTGCATTCCTTCTTGTGGCCTTCTCTCCAGTGTTGGCTTTGGCACTCCAAAGAGCTGCATAAATCAATACAATTAGCAGTCATGCTAACAAAGGATCAGCGGACATCATACAAAACTAGGTTAGATGCCCAATGTCTGAACTCTTGATAATTTCAATGGCATCCAGGCTTCTGATAGATCTACTTCAGGTACTACTTTCACAATCTTTCAAGATGCCTGGGACTGTATATCTTACTTGATTGAGTTATCCACAAAATATTAGGGAAGATTGATGCATGCTGGTGGTACATTTCAAACCACTATCTTTTATAAAAGGTCATTAACTTTGGTTATTGTGTGAGCATTCTTTGAATTTCTTTCTGTTTATTTTTGTAAGCATTCATTAGCAAGTTGTGATTAAGCACAAAATGCCAGAGTCTGCTCAGCAATTGGCAACACTGTGAACAAATGTATGGAAGTTGAAGTGACAAAATGGCAATATGCTTCCACTGCTCTTGGATGCACTTGTCAATACAATCAAATGCCATTGTAACTGACTATCCCCTGACTTTAAAGAAACCATCAGGTATCCACCTTAAAGCAGCCACTGGTCTAGAAGTGTATCTAGTAAGAGCCGACAGTATTTCCCTCGACTCTTGACCTCGACCAACAAATGATAATTGAAGATTGAAGGGAAAATTTCAACCATGACCAAACGGCATCTTGCTGCAATTGTTGACTGCCTATAGGGTAATATGACGAGAAACATCGTGACAAATCCGTCCGCAGTGCCGTAAGGGACATAGTTGTAATCGGCGCTCGTGCACAGACTCGTGCGAATCCAACTTTTACAACCTATGAGGACGCAGGGAGACCAGATAGGGGGTGATATGAATGCTAAGCTAAACAGAGAAACGATGGATTTTACCAGTACCGCACAGCCTTGCATCGCGAGCAACGCCTACTGGTGGGATTTTTGCAGATGGAGCAAAGGCTGCTGCCTGCCAACATCGAGTCCGCTTCTGCCTTGGCTATTGTCTCCACGGCTAAATGTCGTAATTTCAGGAGCTCTCCCCGTCTGGATGCCCTGACCTTCACCTGGTGCGCGAACCCCAGACTGACCGCCAATATGACCGCAAGCGCGAACAGCACAGCTGTTATCTCCGTGTCCACCCACTCATGCATCTAATTCTTCCCTCTCCTTTCAGCCCTGAAGGCATCAATATCGCTCAACAATTGCCACAATCCGCGTTGCAGCTCGCTCTGGCCCAGCTCTTATTCTCCACCAAATATCGTGTCGTCGCCTGATATCGCCAAGAAAAAAATCAGAATATAGACACAAATCCAGGGAAAGAAGACCCAAGCCGATGAAAATGGACAAAATGCGCACCGCCACATACCCTTGGAAAGAGACAATGACAAAACAGAAACGAAGCAACAACCTCTATGGACACCCAGCAGCAATAAACGGCAGTCCTTCGAAACATGAGAACAACAGGTCTTTGAGCAGTTTATACGTCCGAGAGGGCAAATAGTTGTGTGAGGATCTATCAGACGCACGAAACGGAGAGAAACACGGCGTGCCCTGCCCAGAGCTTGAAATCAATCGAGCTCAACATAACCGCACAATGATTTCTTAGGAAATGCAGAAGCGTCGATTGTTGACGGGGAGGTCGCTAACGGCAGTTCAGTGATGTATGGTACCGCGGCCTCTGCTGCAAACAATACTAAGCTAAATCTATGAGCGCTTGAGAGATTATAAGCAGACGTAAATCGGAAGGTAATGGACCACCTTTTGGAGGGTCTTGCCGTTCACCAGGACAACAACAACTAAAGCCCAGTGCTGGGCCGAAAGTAGGAATTCGGGGCCCTTGAATAGAACGAAGGAGCTTCCTTGTTTTGCCCCTACTTAATTGTTGTTTTAGGGTTGCGGAGTGGTCACGGCGTCCGTTACACCTACTTGCCGCTCTTCTGTTTCAGTTCCTTAAAAGGACGAACCCATCGATGCGCTCACCCTTCTTCACAAATCAGGCCCAGGGCCACAAGCCACATAAGGCCCTGGGGGCCCTCCTTTAGTTGGAGGAGCTTATAGTCCTTGATCCATGTGGTGTTGAAGGGTAGATAGGCTGGTAAGCGAACATGTAAGCTCTTAGAGAGTATGCATTCACTCTCCTATCACTTCCAGCATCGGAGGTTGAAAGGGTTTTTAACAACGCTTCACCTAGCACCTGCCTAATGTTTCGAGACTTCCATTTGGGTTTGAAAAAAGTACATAAACTCTCCCAAAGTAGAGGGGTTGGAAAAAGATTCCAAACTCTTGTGAACACATATCCTTCTATGTGCTACTCGACTGCATCTTATAACTAGACATGTCAAACAAACATTATTCCTCCTATGACCAAATTATAAAATGATGCGGAATTCATTCCAAACAACTCAATTTACAACAACACACGAGACATGCATAATTTGCCCTTCAAAAATGAAAAAAAAAGGGTTTACCCTCAAAATTAAGTCTTGATTTGAAATCCCAAATTAAAGATGAATTTGAATTCGCCAACCACCACTCAAGGATAAACGTATGTATTTATTTATCATAGTAAATTAAATTATTATCTTGTATTCAAAATTATTATTTTTATCCATAATAATTTGTGTGGCAAAATGATTATTGATTGTCGCACACAAAGAGACAAATGAATGGTGAAATATTTTGACATGAGGAAAATTTGAAGCCCATTTATGAACACAAAAAGCCCCTTCTTTGATTGGAAGGATTTCAAATTCCAACCACAAACTCGATCATTTGGTTATAAAATATCACTGAACAATTACCAATTAAGTGTTGTTTGTTCACAAACCATTTTTTGAAAGTTTTTTTTGGATGTACACACACTTGTTGGTACACACACTCCTAGGTATTTGGTGATAAATCATTTTACCCCTAATATATGTAGTGAATATGCATATGCACGTGCACTATGGCATGGAGCAACAACTTTAGCAGGTGAGCATGCTCACATGAACAAGAAAGAATCTTCAATAATATTTCATGTCGTGTCATGAAATATTTCTAATATATGCGTTTATCAAATGGGAATAGTATGTGACATGATAAAATATTCCCTGACTTGCCATGGAATATTTTGTCATGTCACATGCATGGCTTGTTATGGGATCAATAATGGTTTTTTGATTTTGAACATGGGTTTGGCCAGCAGTGCTATCGAAAGTAGCATCATGTAACAGTTTGAAAACAAAAGAAAATAAAAGAATGCATTTTATCATCCTTGGTGCAACTAGTGCTCCAAATGTTTAAAGCTCTTGAATAATAATTACAATATTTTCATAAATGTTGAAATGGGTGGAAACTAGCTTGAGAAATATTTGATGAAATAAAATTCTCAAAATATATTAATCATTCAATAAAAATGTGTTGAAATGGCCAAGATATTATGACATTATACATAAAAAGATAATATACATGGAAACACGTTATGACTATCAAAGGTATTATCGTTAATATTGGTCATGGCTTAAATGGAAATAAATAAATGAGCCAAATATTTTTATGCCACACCGCTAATGTATTCACCACAACAAAATAATATACATATGTTTAGAATGATTGAAACAACAAACAGTAAAAAAAAACTTTTAAGCCATAATCGGAATTTAAACTTCCTACTTAATCCAACTATAATGAACTTCATGAACAAAAAAATCACAATTGATTTGATGCAAATGCAATTGTGATGTATTATCATTAGAACAAAGGCTTTAAAACACATCAACAAATGTTGAATTTCATCCCAACTCCATGTGCAATGATGAATGAACTCTTTCGTGAGCCGATAGAACATAATCATTTATAAGACATGATACACATGTTTACATTGCACATATGCCCCACAACTGCTTAAAGAAGCTGCCAACATTGTAACAAAATATACACATGAACATCCAAGGAAATTTCCAATAGTGGCATCGTATCATTTGCCATTAGAAATAATTTTGTAAATTTGTCCATACCCAAGTGGCAAGTATAGGAGGGGAAAATGCATTGAAGAAATAAAATGTCAACCTCCCAATTATTGGTGTGTCGTTGTGTTAATTTGAAGATGGAAGGTTGTCTCGCCTTCTTGCCACCATGAGTTGTAGGCCAACAACTTGCATCAAATAGCTTCACAAGGTTGTGGCAATTCACAACAAGCATTTGGGAATTGCTTGAATTATAAACTTGGGAACCAAATAAACTTCAAGCGTTGTTTATACATAATAGTTAAAGGAAAACCTTGCTTCTTCTATAATTGTTACTTCCTTTTGAATTAAATGCATACCTTCTTAGATGGGCCATAGAATTGGAACTAAAGGCCTAACAATTGCATATTTTTGTGTTGTCCCCCCAACGTAACGACTCAAGTCATCATGACAAAACTAGTGCTCATGGTGCTTGAGTGATCCGCTTCAACATTGTACCCAGAAATTGGAGTAACATGGAGCAAAAATTCCACTTACAAATTTGTAAAAATTAGTCTATGTTTTGCATTTTAGCCCCGTAGTTTCTTGGAGTGAAAAACATTGGATTGAAGAATTGGGTGGGTAGCATTCAATATGCCACTAGCCATCAACACAAATAATTTCCTTCACTTTTAATCCACCTTGAAAGAACAAAGTTGCAAATTATTGGAACTAAAGGGTGATTGTTGCATGCATACATCTTTGACAATATTGGGTTCAAAAGTGTGAACAATTACTCATGGATGAGAGAAATTCACATCATCACGCCAATGGGAATCATTGTTTGCATTAGGAAGATAATCGATAGGTCATTTGGCAGACCCAAACACCTTTTCAACTTTAAGGTGCAAAGGGCGATTTATGAATGATGATTTAGATGTGTAATTTGCCACAACCACCGCAAGTCTAATAGGATCATTAAACCCTTGAGCCCTCCTCAATAATAATTCATTCCTATTAGGTTCGTGACTAGGTGGACTGCCTTGTAGGTACTATTTATACAATGCAAAGCACGAACATAGTCATCAAACATCATTATGTACAAACAAATGCCACATTTTCCTAATTGTTACAACCAGATGTTATGCACAATTTATGTTAGATTACAAGCGGGCATGTCCACCCATTCCTCATCATTAAACTTTTGTAGATCAAAGGAAACAAAAATTCAACAAAATTTGAAATGTCACAACGTAAATGGAGGTAGAATGCAAATGGAATTCAAGTGCAAATGGAACTCTAGTCTTGAATGCATGGAAGAAAGAAGGAATTGTAAGAAGTTTGCGAAAGAAATATTCATGTGGACCATGAAACCTCCCCATTGTCTAACATGAAAATGCCAAAAGCTAAGCCAATTGCCAAGCTCATGGACACTTGCCTTAGAAGTGACCCTTAATGAAAACCACCAACAACAAATTAGAACATAAAAATTGTCAACTTGTGGCAAATAACATTATGCTAATTTTGCAACTCAAGTTTGATCAATTGTTTGGTGTGCCTATTGAGCAACTAAGTCCAATGGAATAAACATATGTGCTCTTTATCAACCATCCTAACAAAGAGGTCCCCCGAACCATATACAATTTTGATCATGTTCCAATTGGTTTATGGGCTATTAGCCATGAATCCCTTGAAATTCAATTTTGGAAACCCATGCTTCAACATCATTTCATTAAGCTTTATCCACGTGATTTGTTAAGCTTTGGTTTCCTTAATTTACATGTCACAAATTGTAATGGTCATCACTTTATAATAGGCAAAATTGTACATATGACAAAACATTACAGTTATTTAGCCAAACAACACATTTCACACGATCAAATATGATCTAAATGTTTTGCAAATCCCCTATAGGTTGCATTCATGTGAATATAATATGTGGACAAGGGTGTCAACAAGGTAAAATAGACCAAAAAAATACTCCACCCAAAATCCAATTAAAAAATGGAACAATTTTTTATATGGATACACGGAAAGTTAGGGAACGCTTTTGTTCAACCCTACCCTTCACCCACACTAACACTCTTGTTGAGTTCATGCAGACTATGAACACGGTCGCCCTAACCAAGTTTGTCACATGTTGCCAATACCAAAGGACAATCTATCCTCCATGATTTGCCTTTCGTCTAATGGACTCTCTGGTCCCAAACGGACGTAAAATTATAAACAGTAAACAATAAACAAACATAAAAAAATAAATTCAAAATATTTTGAAATACAAATTTAAAACCATAGGGCCTTACATTTAGTTTATGGGAAGTTGGATACAAAGTTTGAACAATTTTGATATCATAAAAGTAGGTTGAAAATACATTTGATATTAACTAAATCAACATGGTGTTAAAACCTATTTCATATTAAAATTTTGATATATTATGATTATAACATTCATAATTTGATAATACATAAGTATTTTTTAGGGCTCTACTAAGTTGAATTTTTTTTTAAACCAATATTTCATCTACATGTAGCCCATTTTATAAAATCAAACCTTTTGTGCAAGTAGATTTTTAAAAAAAAATTATACTTAGTTCTACTTTCAAGATGGGGTTTCTCAACGTCTTAAACATAAAATGAAATATTATCATCATGTTAATTATTGTACCAAAAATAAATAAAATCAATACATTAATTTTTTTTCATGGTTACATGTAATTTGTTTTTACAAGGAACAATGAGCGATCTATTTTACCTTGCTTACATCCATGAGGCTTGCTCCACTCCCCACGTGACCATTTATTGGCATCTTGGAAATGAACATTTTTTGTCCTAGAACTTGTCTTGCAAAGCAATTGTTAAAGGTTTTTTCTACTCTTCTTAAATTAAGGGTTTCTTCCCTTCTAAGTTTTTAAATTTAGGTTTAAAATAATATCAACCGGTTGCTTCAAATCAATATAATGTGAAAATCATAATATAGATGTTCTCCACAAATGCAAAAGTAAAATTGAAATCAATTTTTCATAGCAAGTTGGAAAATAAAATATCAAAGTTCCAAGTAAAACCTATTCATAAACCAAAAATAAAAGCAAATAAGTGACTCCAAAATTAAATAAGAAGTTCCAAAAGTTCAAAAGTTAACAAAAAGTTCCAAAAATAAAATTTTCACTATCCTCCAATCTTTTTATTTATAGCAAACACAACATTATTTCAAATTAAATAATCATTAACTGGTATAACATAAAAACTTTAAATTTAAACTATAACAACTACTGGCCACATGTTTAAACCAACCTATTATTTGTCAACAACTAGTTATTGTAACAAATGGTCACTAGCTTATTTAACCCATCGGTTACCTTAACACATGTTATTGGTTAGTTCAATAAACCAATATACTTTAAGTCCTATTACCCAATAATAATTAAACTAAGTTTCAAAATCATATTGTTTCATTGATTACCAATTGGTAACAATTAGTTATTATTTACATATTAAAAAAATGGGTAAACATTACCACCCCTTGAAAACCAAAGTTCATCCTCGAAATTAATCACCTATAATTACCTATTTTACCCTTGCAACAAAATCATCAACATGTTGTTCACCTATGGTATCAATAGGTTCAACTAAAGGAATAGGTTCAAATCTTAGTCTCTCAACAACATGTGTGTCCTTTAGTATTATATTTGGAGTCTTGAAAACCTTAGAGGCATGTGTGACAATGGTTATCAAGGTAACCTCTACACCTTATATTACTCTAGTATATTTAATGGAACAAGTTTGGGAGTAACAAGTTCTTCCAATCCTTCTACCTAAAAACTAACAACTATAACATGTACTTCCATAGATTTTGTGGGCAAAAACAAAGTGCAAGAAACAATGGGAAGCTCTACTCCTCCTCTAATTGGCTTTAATTCCTTAGTGGTAATGACAACATGTTCACTTTGAAAACTTGTAACTACAATCGTTGCCCACACAAGTGAATTTTTTTGGGAAATAGTAATAGGTACCTCAAGTGGTTTGTTAATAAGTCGATCATATGTATAACCTTCAAACTATAATCAATATACAACTAGTTCATTCAAGTAAGATTTTTCATCTACACAAGTTATCTCCAAATTGTTTTAGATATGTTCTTTTGTAATCTCATGTCCAGTTTGCCACCATTCCTTCCATTTTGGGTTTTTATCCGCTAATGTTTGGTTGTACCTTAAGCAAAGCATTGTCCGAAAGTCATTCCTCAAACTTCCTCAACTAGTTATCCATGTAGGTGGTTTGAGAAACTTTACTTGGTGTTTGACGAAGTGTTTCCAATTTGCTTTTCAATTCTTGAATTTGTACTTGAAACTCATGGGTATGATTTTCCATGTCAATGTTGACTTTTGTCAACTATTATTAAGGGAATAATTACTCGTAAATTTAGTTAGTTAATACTTACATAGTTACTTTTATTAACTAGTTTTCATCACCATTTGAATTTGAATCAAGATCATAGGACTATTTTAAGATGAACATTTTTGGCAAGACACATGATTATTGTAAAACATGAATTTTTTGAAGAGTATGGAAGAAAATTAGATTGTTTTTTTGAAAAGCTTCAACTTCATAGCTAGATTTGTTGTTTTGATGTTAATCTCATATTTTTCACAATTGGATTGAAGTTTTAAACCTATATATGAGTAGATATGATTAAGCAAAAAAAATTATTATTATTTTCATAATATTATTTAGTCCAAATTTTGACCACAATATAAAATAGGAATTTTGTATCTACCATTTGGCAACCATCCTAGGGCTTGAATTTATAATGAAATTCAAAGTGTTGTTTATGTCTTGTTGTTGGAATTTTTTAATCTAAAAATTAATATTGAAGTTCAGTGTTCATTTCTTACATTTTTTCCAAATCTTAATCATAAAATTTTGTTCAGGAAGTAGATCTAAATACAATAATTAACTGTGAGGACTTTATTCAAATGTAAAAGTTTGTTCAGATTTGAGTTAGAACGTGAAGAGATGGAAAATAAAATTATAATCAGAAATTTCAAAAACAATTAGATTGGGTTATAATACATGAACAAGTGGAAAATGGTGCTATCATAAACATGAATTTGAATGCAGATAAAATAGAACAATAGTTTATAACGCCTAAAAAAGTTTTTTAATCATAATATAAGTCTTCATGGACAAAAAAGAGACATGCATGCCACATAATGCCTCAAGCAACATTAATAATTTTTCATGAAATGCAAATTGGTGAAACATAGAAGCGCACCAACAATCTACAACAAAATTCCAAGAAAGAAGAACATTATATTGAAAATGCAGACTCATAAGCTGAATTTAGATGAAGAAATCAAAAATCTGGACTTCAACAAGGAGTTGCATTGGAGTCAACAAGTCTGATGCATCAACATGACTTTGATGTTTTGATTCATGAAGAAGAACAAAGACTCAACATGTTAGAAAGGGAGGAAGTAATATTAAGGTATAGATTTATTTCACTTCCTTACTATCGAGAAGAACATGAAGATGAATAACTTGAAAAAAAAGCTTAAAATTATGAACCTCATATTCATTATGTGGTTGATCAAGAAGTTGCAACCCAGGGCATCAAAATGTCCAGAAGAGTTGAATGGATACTTGTAACTAGACAAAAAATTATAGTCTTACCAAGAACAGAACCAACAATAATAGAAGGTGTAGATGTGATTATCAGAATAAAGTATAACGAACCCAAACTTAATCAGTAGAGTGGAAGCATTGTCAGAGGAGTTCCAAGGGAGTGGAGTAGAAAAATTCATAGTGTGAACAAATTCCAAGACCTAACCTTCCACGTTGCACATATTACCATCATATTGGACATCAGATCAATGAATGTCCATTTATTGAAGATAATGTGAAGCAAGGATTTGTTGAACATTTCCAAAATTTGAATCCAAAACCTACAAGAACAGAGGACCATGGAGATTTTGAGCCAAAAGATCTGTACAATGAGAGGGTCAAAATTCCAGATAGACTTAAAGAACAAATTTAGGGAAACAATAAAATGGAAATGAAAGTTCATACTGTGGCAAATGTAGTACTAATTTCTATAGCTCCTACACCAAATATGTTCCATCACAACAATGTTGGAGTTACCTATGCAAGAACTTCCAACTTCAAAGTGGAACAAATACCACTATATTTTGTACCATTATATTTTGTGCTAATGCACCATTCTATGGTTACAATTATTAAAGCTCCATTTACAACAACATCAACCCATACCATTGCTGGTATGAGGTCCAGACCATGGACTTCGAGGGGAACAAACCTTTGAACGTGCATATAGAGATGCCCAAAAAGGTGGATAAGATTTTTGCTCAATAACCATTAAATCCAAGAGGAAAAGGATCAGGACCACCAA
>Ga0116227_10006846_pt1 | contig 22759 bp, 12 predicted proteins | sample S1TSphgellanicum_FD_89693 | JGI IMG/M metagenome (GOLD analysis project Ga0116227, IMG submission 89693) | Host-associated microbial communities from peat moss isolated from Minnesota, USA - S1T2_Fb - Sphagnum magellanicum MG | ecosystem: Host-associated > Plants > Peat moss > Unclassified...
AACTTAAAAATAATCTAAAACAAAATATAATGACCTAAGGTAAAAATAACTTAGAATAGAAAATAATAACCTATGAAAAATAATTTTAAATACCCTACAATATAATAACTACCAATAGCCTATGATATTATAACATAAAATATCAAACAATAATTTATAATACAAAATCACCAATAGTTATAATATAACATATAATAACTAACAGTAACTTATAATACAATAACCATTTATAAAATAGCCACCAATAACCATTAATAAAATAACCACTAATAGCCATTAATAGAATAACCACCAATAGTCATTAATAGAATAACCACTAATAGCCATCAATAGAATAGCCACCAATAGGCCATTAATAGAATAGTCACGAATAAACCATTAATATAATAGCCACCAATAAGCCATTAATAGAACAACCACCAATAAGCCATTAATAGAATAACCACCAATAAGCCATTAATAAAATAGCCACCAATAGCCATTAATAGAATAACCACCAATAAACCATTAATATATTAATCACAAATAACCATTAATAGAATAGCCACCAATAGCCATAGCCAATAATAGAATAGCCACAATAGCCATTAATATAATAACCACCAAAAAAAAACTATTAATGGCCATTAATAGAAAAACCACCAATAATTATTAATAAAATTACCACTAAAAGACATTGAAAACTTCAAATAAAATAGGTACCAATAGCCATTAATAACCACCAATAACACTAACAAAAGAACAACCAATAGCCATATATTATAATTGCTTAGGATTGCCAAAAATAATTTAAAGTGAAATAATTTATAATAAAAAAAATTTAAGGTGAAATAACTTTCAATAGTAAAAAATAATTTATAATAGCTACAAATAATTTAAAATGAAATAATTTACAATAGCAAAAAATAACATAAAATATTTTTCAAAAATTACAATAGCTGAAAATAGCCTAAGGTGAAATAAGTTAAAATAACCAAAAGTAATTTATAATAACTGCAAATAATCTAAATTGAAATAATTTACAATAGCCAAAAATAACATAGAATAACCAAAAAAACTTACAATAGCTGAAAATAACCTAAGTTGAAATAAGTTAAAATAGTCGAAAATAATTTAGAATAACCAAAAGTAGCTTAGGGTGAAATAACAAAAAATAACCAAAAGTAATTGAAAATACCCATAAATAGCTATAAATAATGTAGGGTGAAATAATTTAAATTAATGAAAAATAGACATATAATAATTGAAAGTAACTTAACATAGGTAGTATTATTATATTAACAAAAAAAAATCCATTTATTAAAAAAAATTTTCAAAAGAATGGTCATTGAAATGTTATTGAATAATGATATTTAATTTATTTTTTGTTCAAATGATTTTAAACTTTCAAAAGGAAATAAATGTAAGTATGTACATTATTGAATTTTAAAAAAAAAATTGAATCATTTCATTTGAACAAAATTTCAATAAGATATGAATTTTTAAATTTTATGTTTTTGTAATGTTTAAAATGAAGTATTTCATAAATAAAATGTAATGTAACATATTATCACAACAAGTGTGGTGGCTTGATGGTAAAGGTGTTTGCCTCCATTCCATAGGTCAAGGGATCAAACTTCATGGGTGGTGTTGTGTGTGGTCAACAATGGTATGTTGATTGAATATTCTCTTATCGAATTCCTAGGTTAGGTGCCTAGGTTGATTACATGGCCTACTTACTAACTTAGGTTAGGTTTTTAACATAGCGTAAGTAATGACACATGTCAATAAATAAAAGGTTTTAAAAATCATGAAATTATCAATAATATTATATATTAAATAATTAAAATTTAATTAATTTCCATACTGGTTAGTTAATTAACTAGCAAGTGAATGGTTTAATAAATTTGTATTTCACTTGAGAATAACCTTGTTTCACTAGGTACTAGTGAAACAAATCATTGTCCGTAACAACTGGTCCCCGTTCATTAGGGGGTTAAACAATTTCACTAGGTGAAAATGTCCAAATTCATTCAAAAATCTAGTGAAACCCAAAGTGAACTAGGACGCATTTCCTAATAGTGAAAGAATTCTTGGAAAGGTGTATGGTGTAGTTTATTATGTACATATGGTATGCAGCCCAATGCCACAACATCAATAATTATGTGGATCAAATCAAATGTGAAACCGACATTGTTATTGATCCATCCAAGATACTTGGGCATGAATCTTGCATAAAAAATGCTCATTTTTTGTCCTCTAATCCTAAGAAGCCTATTTTTCACCAAAATTTGGTTGTTTTTTTTTCTAAATATTTAGATGCACGTGTTGGGAATACCTTGCTTGTTGATAATACCTTGTATAAAAGTCTTTTCGATGGGCCATATAATGTGAATTTTGTCAAGACATTTAATAACTTTATTGGAAATAAAAATAATTATTTGTTGGGAGATGTTTTGCCTTACTTGGAGGCTCTTCAATCTTCAAGACTCAATGTTCGCACTTTTGTAGAAAACAACCCTTTCAGTAGCATTAAACATATTAGTCGGAATGATCCCAAATACAAGATGTTATTTGAAGATTGTGGTGGTAGTTATGTTGCTTCATATCGTACAAAGGAAAGAATGAAAATGAAAAAAATATGTAATTGGTTTTTTAATATTGTTTTAGAACTCGAGTAGCTTTGTAAAAATGGATTGAAAGATTGATAACATTGTAGGTTGTTATGTTGAGTATTGGTTTCATATAAAAGGAAATATGGATATAGTATCAAATGGCCACTTGATTCTTATATTCAAATATTTTGTTAAGGATGTTTACTAGAGATGATACACAAAGTTCTAATTTTCAAAAGATATTATGTTGGGATTTTCTTTGGTGTGTAAAGATAAATAAACAAGAATGATAGTCGATTGAATCTTCTTGTAGTCGAAATAGGGATTACCCTACACTTGTAGTATGTAGGTTAATTGCTACCCCACACTTTTATCACTTGTAGTTGATGCTAATGGAATTTGAGATTGTTGAATTATATTTAAATTTAACTCTTTAACCTTACTTTTAATTTCATGGATGATATAAAGGAGATGTTATAATATTATTTGAAAAAAAGTCTAATTTGATTACTAATTATATGTTTGGTTATGTTAATTTCTGTTGGTTATGTAGGTCATTCCCCTCTATCCATTTGCATCAGTTACACATGTATGTTGACAATTTTGTTCACATCTTTCTTCCTTGAAAAATTGCTTATTCTTAGTGTGAATTGTGTTATGTGTTATTTTTTGTGAAGTGTTGTTTACAAAGGGAAGCAACGTGTGAGGGGGAGAAATATTAAAATGGAAGTAAGAGCTAAGTTCAACATTTTCTTATTCATGCATTCAAGAAGTTTTATATTATAATTTGGTCTTGTATGTTGATTGAAGATGTTATGTAAGTTTTTATTTTGCTATTGTTGCAAGACTTTATTGACCAATTTGTTTTCATTTGGGGGCGTGAATAATGTTCAATGACATCAAGTCAACTTACAGTTGGAAATTATTATTGTCTTAAGGATTTAAGTCATGTGTATTTTGCTTGTTGAGGATTACCCTATGGGAAAAAAACCAAACCATGTTCATTGATGATGAACTGAGTAAAGTTTTTCAAAATTTCAAGAGCAGTGTTTGTTTTGGGAATCTTTTAAAAGACATAAGTTGTCCAAGAATAAGGTGCAATGGTTGGACTTCACTTCATGATTGTGGCCAACGTTGATTGGATTACCATTTGCAAGTATAGTTCAAATTGCATTTTCAGACCATCATCAAATTTTCTTAGCCATGTTTGAATTCTTGTTCCCCTCATTATTCTTGGTTCATGCAATATATGAAAAACAATAAGGGGGATTGCAGATTTTGTCAAATTCCATTATGTATGGTCTATTTTCAATCTTCTCATTTTTTAAAAACTTTTCAAATTTTAACTTTCACACTGTATGTCGATAAAAAGTTCAATTATTGAATTTTGTTTGTAGTAGGTTCAGAATATTGTTTGTAAACCATGCATTGATGTTTGCAGCTTTGACATGTAGAAAGCAATGTTATCCAAATGGATCCTATTTTCGAGATGACAATGATGTTATTTTGTATCTTACTGCTCTATAATGATCAAATTTATTAATGTTTGAAGGCTTGGAATTTAATATTTTAAAAGTTGGTTTTTTGGAAATCAAATGACATTTTGAACACATGATATAAACTATGTTTGGTTTATGGATTGGCTAATGGAATTTGTTCAATTAAGACAATGCCTTTTGAAATCCAATTAACAAAGAACAAATTCCATAAACCAGTCTAGGTTAATTGGATTTCAAAAGACTAGGTGGCTACTTGATCCTAATTGAAACATTTGGCCTTAACTAATGTTGTCATAATGGATTAGGTTGTCACCCAGTTTTAATCAATCATTGGCCTTTATTAAATAGGTTGTTAAAAAACATATGACCATTCGAGTTTAAACCAAATGTTTGTTTGGTTAATAATAGCATTGGAAAGGATCAGATGCCCACTTGGTTATAATGGAAAACATTTCAAATGGTTTTTTTATATGCCAAAATTGTTATGGTTATTTTTGGATAGTTATAAAGTCCAAAATTAATTAAATTTGTTATAAGTTTTTTTTTAAAAATCTTAAATCATGTTTGAATAAATATGAATTTCTCAAAATGTACAGATTTATTATAGATTTTATATTTCATTTTGAAAAATGATGATAGTTTGAAATCATACCAAAAAATGTTAATTTTTAAAAGTTGAATTTAATATAATATAAACTAAAACTTTTTTTAATACATCATGTACATTATACCCCATTTATACGTCATAAAACACTTTTGAAGTTTTGATTTTTTAAATTTTTAAATGTACATGCTTTGAATTTTCAAAGTTTTAAAATTCCACATTTTTTAAATTTTGAATTTTTTTTAGTGTGTTTAATAGGTTATTATCACTCATATTTTTTACCATCAACTTATTTCTATTATATGAGTCCTTTGAAAGTCCTTTGTAAAAGTGACCTTTTTTAATGATAGAAATTTTCACTTTCAAAAGTCCATAACTATACTAAAACTTCAAATTGGATCAAATGAATTTTTAATTTGAATTTCTTGACATTCATGTGTGTTAAAAAGGAATAATGTGTCATGATTACCATGGTTTCAAATGGAAGAAAAAAAAAACTCTAGTATTTTATGACATAATTTAACATTTGACACCCTTTGTGGCTACTTTGACTATGTTTTGACCCCTTTGCACAATATCTTGGTTGCCAACTTGGATTAATTCATTGGATGGTCTTGTGTTGTGTGTATTCACATTGCAATTTAGTGTACTCCTCTCATTTGTAAAGCATTTTGTAATCCCATATAGTAATTTTGTGTCCAATATTTTGACTCTTTTCTTTGTTTGTATGTATAAAAACTTGAATCTATCTTTGCATCTATGTTTGATTATTTGTGTCACTCTAAACCCTTAAATCATTTGAAGTTCATTGGACAAGGTCTTGCTACCAATATTCTCATTGTTTCTTTCTTTCTAAATTTTATTTTGATTTTTAAATGTCATGTGCCTTGGCATCCATCTTCACATATATCTATTATACATTGAGATCTTGATATTATCTTGTGCAAAATATCTTCCAATAAACCTTTCCCAAAGGGAATGTGAAATATATAATTTATATTGAGTTATTGGCCACATCAATTTATTTTAAGATATTTTATTCGTGTCTTTTGAATTAAAGCAAATTGAAAATTTTAATTTACATGAACTATAATATCTATTGAGATTTAAACAAATCATATTTTCTTGGCATTTGAAAAGCTTCCTCACCTAAAATAATACTTGTGAGTATGTAATTGTGTGTTTTTTAGAATCCAATTCATGAACAAGCTATTCCTTTTGTCTGTTCATTAGCAAAAGAATAATTCATTCACACCATTCTTCTCATTGTTCTTCAATCCTAGAAGTGAGTTTTTTGCCTTGAATTCTATTTTTTCCTTCAAAGCTTGTTGAATAACAACTCATATGTTTTAGCTCATTTTGCTTGTGTTATGAACAATTCATGTTCATAAACATCTATTATCCAAGCTGGTAGCCTTACAAATAACAAACTACATACAGTTCAACGCCCATCCACATCTTGTGTCAACAAACTACATATAGTTCCAAGCCCATCCACATCTTTTGTTAGCTCTAAATAGGCATTTCATTGCTGTCAATGTATTACTATCACGGAATGCATCCTTTCATTTGATTAAGTGAATTTGAGCATAAGACGTAGTAATATTGAAGAATTTTCTTAAGATTCAATTCAAAAAACACATGACACCATCCTATTCTTTAAATGTTTTTGCCACCAAGCCAACGATTTCTTTGTATATTTTGCACTCTTTCAACAAATTAATTCTCTTTTATTAGAGTTTTTTCGCTTGATTAAAACATCCATTGTTTCCTTAAAAAAACATTTACACACACAAAAATTATGTTTGAGTGAATATAAACTTTATTATGTTTCAAGCCCTGGCTTTCAAAAGGTTAATCAACGTCGAATGCTCAAAGAACCTAACTCCTGAACAACTCTTGAACCCAATCTACACAATTTCACATCTAAATGGAGTGTTTCACAATTACGCATTTTGAATTAAAGACTATTATATTACTATTTTTTTTGAATATCAACAGTATTGTTTATCTTTATGTTGAACATACTGAGTAGACTTAATTTTTTCGAGTGTGCAATTTGCATCATTGCAACTCATTTCGATCCTTGGTGTCATCAGTTTCATGCCTTCCTCTTCTTCATCTGTCACTACATTTTATGGGCATGGTGTCTCAAACACCATGTTTTCTTCTTTGTCATTTGACTCCATCATTTCGCCATCTAGGCATGTTTCATAATCTTCCTCCTCCACCTTGCTACTAATTGTAATAGCTTCCACTAGCTAGTCTATTTCCCTATTGTAAGTGAATATTGGTGCTTCATATGGGTCATCCTTTGTATCTCCATCGTTTCTTGGCCAATTTTTCTCTAAGTTTAAATTGCTTATTTTTTTCAGTGCATTGAACCCCAACAAGTAATCACACCATCGATGAAATCGTGTTTTGAAATTTTTATTTGTTTAGTCTGCTAGCCATGGATTGTTTCCAAGTGGTTGTCGCAAGCTACACAGAAACTTTGGTTTAAACATTTCGATCACTATCCCATATATCTTGTAATCCTGCAAATGGTTAGTAAATGCCCAATATCTGACCTCCACCTGGAATTTTGCATCTACATTCTTTAACTTTTTTTTTCCATAAGTAGGTACAATTCCAAATATGATGATGTTTGACAAGAGTATTGTGGATATGGATACTATGACATGATGTAAATGAAAATCCTCTACTCTATTTGTCTTCAATGAAACCTTTCAATTTTAATATAAAACTAAACTAAATGCATAAAATAACTCGAATTTGGGAACATGTCGAGTTGGTGACATAGTTGTAATGGTCCACTCATTTTCTATGTTGAAGTCTAGCATGACAACTTTGCTTTTGATCGGACCATTTGCCTAATAGAGGTGCTTTGGAATAATAGGATATGCCAAAATGGCTCTAAATGGCAGAATAACTACATCTATTTCATCTACCACAAAATCAAATATTTGTTCATCATTTCATGCTCAAATCTGATATTTTCAGTGATTGTTTGTTTCAACAATCACTATGGATTTGTTCAACGAACAATTTCAATGTTTAATTCTAACCCTCAAATTTTTTTCAAAATTGAATATTCCCTTTTCAAATCACATACTTTGAATAAATATTCATGTTATCACGTGTATTGAACCATAATTTAATGCAAACAACGGGGTTTTAGATCCTCCTTTATTTCTTGACACATCTTCATTTTCAACTATCGTACACTTCTCATGGTTTTGGGGCCGACCCTATCATCTGATGATTCACCAAAGGTTTTAACACTTTGTTCCTTAAATTTGGTGGCACCAAGGCTTGCCTGCATGGAGTTGCATACAATCATCTTTTGGGTTTCATGAATTTTATTGATAGTAAATTGCCAAGCATTACCAAATCCTTTGTTAACAAATTGTTCAACAAACTTGTAGAAAAATGTTTTAGAATTGGCTTCTTCAAATTTGTGTGTTCTTTGAAGAAATCCATGGCATGTGTAAACATTGCCAAATTGTAATCTTCCATATCTTCCTTGGAAATGTGTACAATTTGTTTGAGCAACGCAAAATTCTCTTTGTCTATTTTCGTATTAACCCATTACCATGTTGCCCATTCATTTGTTTTGTTAATTACCCTTTTTCATTTTGTTCCCCATGTTTTGATTTCGAGCAAATGTTGAAGGGGATCTAGTCTAGTATCATCTTTTAGATATTTCGAGGGTTTTTTTGTCATTTCATAAACTCTATTTAGTATGGTTGAGATTAATGTGTATTCAATAATTGATTCCAAACAATTTGGTGTGACATTTGGTGTCAATTTTCTTCTTCCCATTATAGAATAAAGGTTTCACGTTTGCAGACACTTTTTAGAGGTAGAAAGGATGCAACTAGGTAGTAAGGGTGGAGTGAATGCAAATTCAAGTATAGATCAAACAAATTAGTAGTAGAAAGGGGAAATTACAATATGACTATACAAGTTGCAAGATGCAAGAGGTTGAGATTGTGAATGAAAATAGCAAATAGCTTGAAATGGTATAAACGATGCAAAGTGTCAATGGCTACATGGTAATATCTCGATTCCTAATGGGCACATGCCTCTTTGTGGTGAATGGGTAATGTATGAATTGGCACATACCTCTTGGTGGGCCAATAGGCTTATAGTTAGGTATTGTTTCAATTTTAATGGGCACATGCCTCTTGGTGGTGAATGGGTAGTGTATGGATCGGCACATACCTATTAGTGGGTCAATAGGTTTATATGCCATTGAATGGATTTAGTTTAAAATTCTAAACGGTTTAGATGTTGTAGAAATTCATATTAAAAAAATATGAAATATAACTTGAAGTATTACATTAACATTTCATGTGTTTTATTTTTCAAAATAAAATCAACATGAAATTATTCTGTCATTTATGAGTGAGGTAGTGGGTCATCCATGATTTTTCATAGGTTTGGCATCCATCCTTTATAAAATTTCATCCATTTTATTTATCATCCTTTTATCATCCAAGAATATCATTCATCCATGACACATGGCAAAATATTCTTCCATGTCACCAAATATTTTGTCCCATTTGTCAAATAATATTCCATTGATGTTAGCAAGATATCCTTGAAAAGATTCATTTGGGCTCACTTGCTCACATTCATGTGTTCACCATTCACACTCACAAGATAACATCCATGGGAGTTTGGGTGACATGTTTTTGGTTTGGAAGGTGATGTGGAGCTTTGGCAACCATGCCTTTTCACATTACAAAAGTTCAAGCAACCCATGCTTGTAGAAATGCATGATCTTGTTGATGGAGATGATGACAATGATAATCCACCTCTTACAAAAATTCGCAAGTTCCAACTTCTATCAATATTGTTATGTAAGTGGAAGCCTCTACATGTTACAATTCAATATTACATTTGTAATATTCTTCCATTCTTCTTTTTATATGATTTTTGATATTTTCTTTGTTGGACATGATGTAGCCCAAGGTTTAGATCTATCATTAACAACATACCAAAGAGCCCATCACCTTTTCCATACCTCCTGCCAATGGTTGAAAAGGACACTATGCAATCTATTGAACTGAACTTTCAAATGACTAGACTATCAATACCATGTCTTCTAGAAAACAAAAGCGGTTTTTGCATGTTACTAAGGTTTTTTGGACTTAGAGGCTTCTTAATCATGTGATAAGTTCCATATTGAAGAGGACCAATGGGCATAAATAGATGATGATAATTCATCCACTAGATAATGTTTAATGATATTGTTTTAGTTTTTTTGGAAACATTAAGTTAATCCTTTGCTTTCTTATGCCCATATTCTTGGTTTTCATTTTGTTGAATGTTTTGGATTTTGAACATGTCTTTTGTAATTTACTTGCCTCTTTTTTAAACAATTATATGTTTTATGTATTGAGAACATCATGTTTTATCATAATGAAAAAACAATTCCTAGGGGGACCAAAATGGAAAGAAAGAACCCAAGATATTTTTCATTAATGTCTCATCCATCATCCATCATTGTACAACTTTATATAATTTTTTAAGAATATTTGATTTAATGTTTATTGCTCACAACTCATTGTTCATGCACTAGCATTTCACATCATGGAAAGTAGCTTCAATGTTATAATCTATATTTTTCAAGTTAAAGTGATTATTCTTATTAATCATGCAAACTTTGTGATGCCCCTTGGTATGAGCTCACATTTTGATTAAGTGCAAGCCCTTGTTATTTGGCATGCACAATTAGTCTTTTTACATCACAACATGATTAAGAAAATGGTTCAAACCAACAAAATTATTTTTTATAATGACAAAATACACATTTTTTGTTCTATGACGGATACACTTACAACAAACATCTTGACAATAATTCTCCTATGAACATTGCAAGGAGTCTAAGGTGTTTATTCCACATGAATTGATTTAAGTTTATTTTTGTGCCCTAATGAATGTAACATCTATTTGTGGTTCATTATGTTTTTTTTTTTTCAATCACAATTGTACTACACATTGTTTTGAAAGGGACACTTCATGTAAAGTTTGGGATCTATTTGCATTAAATGACCATTTTTAGGGGGGCGTATTAGATAATTGTCCAACCTATTGTTTATCACCCTATTATTATCTAATTTTTAAAAATATGCATATTAAAGCCACCCTATATTAATTATAATCCATTATTTCATATTATTACATACCTTATATTATAATTAAGTTTATTATTTGAATAAAATGTACCCTATTTTTTAACTAATTAAATTATAATTTTTACCCAACAACCAATATATTGCACCTTATATTTTTACTCAGGTATTTTTTATTTTTTAAAACTAATGTCCCCTTGGGCACATTGTATCATATTTTGCATTCAACAAAATGTCAATCATTTGGATGTCTATGTAATGTACGTTGAAGCAAATGTAATAGGTGAAAACACATTATGGGTGAGCCATTTTCACCACTTTTCATCCATAAAAGTGATGTGTAACAAGTATAATAGGTGTGTAGTAAATTGAAATCTTGATAACATTTTAAAAAACCCTAAACATAAGAAAAAGAACTTAAAAATGTGCAAAACAACATTTTGGAAATCAAAGTTCATTTTGAATCAAATTTAAGCTTGATTCAATGGTTACATGAAGAAAATTGGATAAAATCAATGTGCATAAAATATATATAATGTACATCTTTTCAACGATCATAGGTCTAATGTTTGTGGTTCATGGCACATTACCAAACCAAAGAAAAATGAAAAAATAATACTATGCCCACCTATAAAATCTTCTCCCTTTTTTTTTAAGGTAATGGCTTTGTCCAAAAACTAAGAGTTTATTATGCATTTATTGTTCACAAAATGCAAAAAAACACATTTTTTGAATGAATTTTCAACCAAAAATTATAAACTTCTAAATGGTCTTAAATTTAATTGATGTACATCAATATTGCTCAACACAAAAAAAACTCATTACAAAACTCCACCCATAACCTTAGTTTTGAAGTATATTTGCAATTTTTCATATTCTATAATGTGTATTTTTTTGACACAAATATATTTCATATGTTCAAGTTTGTAAATGTTTGTTGGAGTTTCTTTTAAAATAAACCAGTTTAAGTTTAAAGTTAATGTAATATACTTAAAATGAACAAAAAAATCCAATATGTGATCACATGTACCTAAAAAAACCAAATCCAAAAATTCTAATTTTGTGACTACAATTTGGGGGGGCATAGTGTGCTTTCACCCTAGCAAGACATTGGGAATACTATAGCTATCATTTGTAATGATCACGGAGGTGCATTTGTGCAAGCAAGCAAATTGCATAATTTTAAAAAGGTAACAACATCTGTTAAAAAAAAACTATAACTTACACACATGAAAAACCTTTAGCAATTGAAAAAAACAATTACACTATTATAAAAGCATCTCACAACATGCTTCATTACAATGAAATTTCTCTTCATTTCTAGGCTGGAGTTATTCACATTGTGGTTTACACATTCAATTGGAATGGTATTCATCTCCTCAATGGCACCACACCATTTGAAGCATGGACAAGTACAAGAGCTTCTATTGCTCACATGTGCATTTTTGGGAGCACATCTTTTGTTCATGAATCCAAAGTTCTTTATTAGAAATTGGATGCAAATAACAATAAAATCTTCTTTCTTGGTTACTAATGCTTGAGTAAAGCCTATTCAAAATTTGGGACCTCAAAAAATGTGCAATAATTACTATTCACATTGTTTTGTCTAGTGAATATTTATTGATATCAATGACCTTGAACAACTTTTCACCATAATGAAATCTTTTCTAGTTCCTAATATTTTTACAAGAGCAAATGCTCCGTAGGACCTTCATGATCTTCTTGAAGGTTTTGATGACAACAATTCTATACAAGTAACTTCCTTTTACAACACATCTATTTCATCATCTTCTATCAACCTAGTGGTCGACATGCAAAAGGATCTAAAATCCTACTCGACAAGACTCACCACCATTACCAAGTTGACTAAGACATTCACCAAAAATGATATGTTGATTGGCCTTGTAGTACTCAAGTTACCATAACTAACAAATGGTCAAACTATGAGTCTATTCTTGTTTCATTAGATGTGAAACAATGGAAGTAGGCATGGTAGAAGAATTTCATTCTTTAATCCATAACCACACTAGTGACCTTGTAGACTTTCCTTCTAGTAAAATAATTGTTGAGTGCAAATGAATTTTTGACTTAATGTTTAATGCTACAAAGCATGACTCATTGCAAAAGGTTGTTTTTGACATTTTGGTCTTGATTTTATTTAGACTTACTATCTTGTGGTTTATTTTGGGAATATTCAAATTATTCTATCTATCGCAACTAATGAAGACATGGAGATCATGCAATCTAAAATCAAGATTTCTCCATGGTGCAATTGACAAAGACAACTATATGGTTCAAGTTCCAAGGTTTGAATACCAACAATTTCCTCACCAAGTTTATCATTTGAAGTAATCAATTTATGACTTGCATAAAGCATCACACATTAAGAATCACAAATTTCACTAATTTTTCATCATAAACAAATTGCAAGTAACTTATGTAGATCCTTATGTAGTGTCTCCATCACAAACCAAAAGCTTATCATTAGAACTTTTATTGATGATGGATCGATCTATTGTGCAGATCCTTCATGCATCAAACAAGTTCTTGATCTATGAATGACGTGTTTAAAATGACCATAAGCTCTCTTGAGATTATGTTCGACTTCATATTTATAGAGATCATCCTAAAAGTAAGTATCTTAAAAGGTCATCAAGTCAGGCTTGACCCAATCAACATTCAAATGTTCTCACAATCTATAGTGATGTGAATTATGCTCCTAATGTTGATGATCGGAAATCATGCTCTATTTTTGTTTTGTTTCTCAATAAAGGTCAAGTTTCTTGGGAAAACCACAAACAAGAAACCATAACTGTTTCAACGACAGCCTAAATATATTGCCACCTACATCACCACTAAAGAAATCATACTGAGGCAGCTACAGGCAAATAATATAAGGTACCCACAACTTACTCATGTTCATCTTGTCTACAACCAAAGTTCAACCTGACTAATTCACAATCCAGAATACCACAAACACACGAAGCACATTGAAGTTAAATTTCGTTTTGTATGAGAGAATCAAGCTTCTGGTGACATGAGTCTATTATGTTTCCATGACTGACCAAGTTGCAGATCTCTTCATAAAAACATTACCAAGTGGTAAATTCCAACAGCTCTACAATTAGCTAGGCATTATTTCTCTTTAGCTTTGCTTCAACTAGCAATTGCAAGAGTTCCAGATTTATGCGAATGTGAAGTTCTTATCAGTGGGGAGATTTGGATGAATTGTTTCTAGAACACAAATTGGCATCCATCTTTCACTCGCAGTTTTGTCTCCCATGCTTTGCATCTATCTTCTCTGTTGTGTTTCTCTCTGCACATCTTCTCCATAATGCTTCTTTCTCTCTGTCTGTTTTTAGTTCAATTGATTGAGGTTTGCATATAGATCCAAGGGGTGGAACAGATGTAGATGCAGAAACATTTATGAGATTGCAAGCCAGTTGATAGGTGACTATCCTAACAAGCTGATATTCATAGGAAGACATACAATCATATGTAATTGCTTGTTTGGTTAATGCTTGACTTCTGATTGAGTTGTTAATGATGTAATGCCACAGTGCTGAGTTGGTGTACCAAATGCTTGTTATAGAACACATAAGGTGTAGATGAGCTTTGAGGGAGGAAGGAGGTCTTCTTTCAAATGGATTGTACAGGGAGGGTCATTCCACAGATTGCAAACCTAATATCTGACATCAAAAGAGAGCAAAGCAGTTTTGGATTAGTTTGCAATATCTCATCCGGACAAGCACTCTTTTCCACTTCCAGAATTGGAATGGTGACTAACGATTTCTGGTATTTGAGGATTACAAAGAATTAGCAAGACCAAACCAATTCATCAATATGGAAAGGCACACTTAGTGTCCAAAATCAAAGGAATTGCAACAACACACAGGGCAGTCAACTCAAACTCCCATCAACTTTTAATGTTAATGCTTTAAAAACAAACTGGAAATATCCTGAATATAATACATCAATATATCACTTGTGACTGCATTGCAGGGTGTACACAGTGAACTTACCTGATGGAACAACAGCACATAAGAAACCGAATCTGATTCTGATCTGAAACTGTAGTAGTCTGCATGAAGATTGTCACTCTGAAGATTCCACTGCTTCAAAGAGAACACTGTAACCATTAAACAAGTTATTGATACAGAGCTCTGAGAATATTGTGCCTGAGGCTCTGCAGAATTCTGGCTGACTACTATCTTGTATGCAGCAATAAAATTCAACTCACCATATACGAACATTAATTATGAATACAGTGCTGAAAGCCAGCCAAGGAATGATATAGTAGCTTCTAGCACTGTCCTGATCAACAGCTACACTTTTCCTTGCCAACCTTCAACAGTTTCAAATCACACATATGATGCATACAACTTTAATCCATGATACTTCGCTGTTACTTCATGGTGGAAACTACACATGGTACAGCTGTAGTTGGAACTGCTGAATGTATATGTGAGAATTCGAGCATTGGCAACAGTTGGCAGAGTTCATGCAGCTGTCATGCAGAATGGGTCACCTCACATAATCGTAACTGTGCTCCCAGCTACAGTTGGTAATTTATACCAAGACTTCTGCAGAAATTAAGGTGCAAGTTTTTCCACAGTTGACCACATTAAGCTGTTGGTGATAATTGGAGTAATTCCCGGCATATAGGCCTCCGAGTTTTGAATTATATACTAGGTGCACCATGGATGACCAGATGCTTTCTCTCTAGTCCAGCTGATGAGCTCATCAAAGCTGGCAGGCCCTAGCTAGCACAAAATCTCACACTGCTAAGATGAAGCACCGGTACATGGGAAGGGGAAGCAGCTGCTGCAGACTGAGATTAACTGCAGAATGATATGAGGTCAATTTGGAGTGGACTGTAAGGTATTGTACCCTGCACCTGTGATCATCACATATGTCACGGGTGGGACCTCATGTGATATTACTACTATTCAAGCTGCTGCAGCTGATCAATCTGTTACAGCAGCTGCAGTGGAAGAAGGTGGTGGTTTGCATGCTAATCATATGTAGCAACTATGGAATGGATGTTGTTGGAAAGAGGTAGGTGCAATGATCCTTCAGCTTTTGGGTTAACTGTTGAAGAGGGATGCTGCATGAATGTCTTACAGGAAAAGTAGCTGCTGCTGCATAGTTGGAGCCTGGAGGATAAAAAATTGCTATCTATCCTGAGATATCAGGATCGGCATCATCTTCTGACATGACACTAGGGTCGTCTTCGTCCTCACAGGAGTCACCACCGCCATGTGCAGCATGGCCATTGCCGAAAGCTCTAATGTGATCTTTAAGAGAGCGTTTGTGCTTGAAGTCGGAACCACAAGTGCAGTACCACAACTTTCCGCAGTTCTTCTCGTGGGTCCGCCAGTCACCTCTAACAGCAAATGTCTTACAACATTTTCTACACATGAATGGCTTGATTCCGTGCTTCCGCTTGTAATGTGTTTGCAGGGTGCGGAAGTCCTTCAGTGGTTTGGACCGAGGGTGTTCGATATTGTTGCGGCATCCTTGCGCACAACAGTAGCAGGGAAGGCGAAGCATTGCTGTAGGTTGTGTGCCTCGCAGCGATTCAGGTCCTTTTCTGTACTGCGATCCATGGCCCCACATGTGCATCTGCAAGTCAGGCATCCACTAACAAGCTTCAGCCAGACTGATCTATCAAATCAAACTAACGTCAATTGTCATAGACCGCCAATGTGAGGGTATCGCACTGATCTTAAAAGCAACCAGGATCGAACAACGAGCCTTGATTGAATACGAACCTGCAGATTATTGTAACGGTTGAAGGTCTTGCTGCAAACATGACAGGAGAACTGCGTAGGTCCGACCAGAATTTGGGCGGAGGTGGGAATCCAATACTGTCCTTCAAGTAGCAGCCGCCCCACCCTCTCAGCGATGTGATGATGAGAACCCTTTGTGGATTCCGCATCAGCAGCTGGGAGGGCCAGCTCGTAGCCACCGAGACCGGAGGTTCCGTCGTACCTTTTGGCCCCTGCTGCTTCCATGCAAGCTGCATCATGAGTAGAGGAACTAGGAGGTCCGATGTGAAGTGCCACTGTAACATCATTGTCGTCAGAATATTCCTGACATGCAGCATTAGATTCTGCAGGGGCCGATAGCTGCTGCACGGCGGCCGCAGTTCGGCCCGGATACGATTTTTCCAGCTGCTGCCGATCTTCTTCTTCTTCTTCTTCTTTTTCATCGGGTACTTGATCATCTGCAGTTGGAGGACTGAGGCTCAAGAAAGGCAGCGCCCGTCGGAGATGATGAGGAGGAGATGGTCCGGCAGCTTCCGATACACTGCACGATCGTTGGCGCTGATACAGCTTCGGCGCTTGTTCTAAGAAATGTTGATTCGAATGTTGTTGTAAGGAACTGCAATGCTGCGGCTGCTCCAAAGGATGGAACTGTTCAACATAACCACGCAAGTAAAGCATGTTCTCCAAATTAGAATTGAAAATTGTGGCAAAATTAGTCCTAACGACTCACGATGACGATGCTAGAAGCATGATCTGAAGCACTTAGAGCAATTGCCCATGATGATGAGGACCACCCATCAGTCTAGACTTCTAGAGAAGATCTATTTGCAGATCATAAGATCCATTATGGGCTTGTGGTGTACACGCACCCTGCTGACAGTCGAGGTACTCCTCGGCGAATCCTGTCCGGTGGATATCTGAGAATTGGAGCTGCTTGCTGCAGCTGCGGTCGTGCCGCCGGGTCGCAAGCTCATGTCAGTGAAAGGGATGGCAGCTGCAACGGTGGGCCATCCCACACTACTTACATCATGAGGCTGAAGTGCTGCGAGGTGTCTACTCCACCATTCGTGACATAAGGGTGGTACTGGATGTGCATGAGGTATGGAGCTGAGAGATCGTGGCACTGCGACTGACGCGCTCTGTTCATGGCTCCGCCTCCAAGTCATTGCACCCCTTCCTTTCTGCCTTCTTTCCTTCCTTCTTCAACGTCTACTGATCGCCCTCTTCCGCACAACCCTATATATCTTCTCTCACAGATTAATCCTCCGTCGTTGCTAGTACTGTGCGCGGCTTCCAGAATACTGACCGCAGTTGCTTGCAGATCGGGTCGATCCGACGTTTCTTAGCCTTGGCGCTTCTTGCGGCAAGCATTCAGAAAGTTAGCTATCCGTGTCGAGTTAGAGAGAGCTAGAACCCACCCCGGATGCAGTTCTGTAACTCAACCCAGTCAGACATAAAATCTGGGATCTGCAGGTTGCGTCTCCCAAACTCTTCAACGAGAGAAAAAACCGAAAAAAAGAAGGCGTCTTCCGTACTCCTCGCCTTGCCGATAACATCCGCCGCTTTCATTCGCAAATCAAAAGCACGACGATCCTCAAAGATGATTTGAACCACACCCGAGTAATCATGACTCCTCAAACATCAAGAGCAGATATTGTACACCTGGACGCGGTAACAACATCAATCTTGCAACTTGTCGACGTCTTCGGTCAAGGCCTCAAACAATCTCTAGTCGCAGATCACGGTACTGCCACCGAGCTCAGAGTCGTCCGCCGCCGCCTCCTCCTCCTCCTTCCCTCCCAACTGCGCTGCTGCTTCTCAGTAGCTAGCCACAATCCAAACTGGCCGCAGTAGCTAAAACTTATATTTACCTGATTAAGAGAAACAACACTAGTGCAGGTAGTAATAGAAACACATGAATCCCACAAGAGCGTTGTCGGAGCTGCTGCTGCTCATCTCTAGCAACCACCGATGATAACCTTGGTGCTCGGATCCGGCTATGATCAACTACTCCAAACCAAACACGATTCACTCGCAAGGGAATCGGCATATCATGAACTTCAGCAAACGCCTTCTACACTGTAACAACATCAATATTGCTGGCTTCAAAGACGCTGTCGAGTTGTCGACCTCTGTGATTATAAGCTTTGGTGTGTTTTCGGTGCACCTAGAGATACAAAAAAGAAAGCTGCTATAAGTAGTAGTGTAAAGCATTCAAAGGCCCAGAGTCGCGATGGAGGTGTTATAGATAGCAGAGAGAGAGAGCCAGAGACAGAGAGAGTGTGTGTGTGCCGGTCTTCCCACGGAATTGTGGTCTTCGGGGGAGACAGAAAGAGCGAGCGATCCGAGTGATGAGATCGATGAGCGAAGCCCAAATAAAAAAAGAAGCAAAGTTCGACGGAACAGAAACCCCCACCCTAAAACACCTCCCCACCCCGCCAAAAAAAAAATTGGGGTGAGGTGGAAAGAAGGTGGTTCGCGGGTCCAAGGGACCAACGGATCGAGAAAAGTCGACACGGATTAATTTCTAACTTCCAAGGGAGCGCGGTCTGGTCGACGGCGACTGCTGCAGGTCCCTTTTCATTGGCCCTTTATTTTCGCTGCTCTCCACCCACCCCTTTGTCTCTCCGTATTTATACGCCGTCTCCAGTAGCTGCCTGCTTTTGCACTAACTTTCCTTTTTTTGTTGTTCTTTCCTGGTTTGCGTAGTGCACTAAAATAAATATATACATTTTTAAAAAAATTTAAAAAAATTTAAAATTAAATATATGTTTATATATATAGTAGTAGGGATTTGGAGTTTTTTTATTTCAATTTTGCGATGTTGCCACACTTGTGATCATCCACAAAGAGATTTAGCCATGTTTGGCTGCAGACCACTTGTTAAAGTAGAAATCTATTAAAATCTTTTTGTACCTTGGCTACTTGCTTGAGCAATGTGTGATGGCAATTTTTTAGAATTTGTAAATCTATTTTTGGTTTTGGGGGGGGTGTCCAAATGATGAAAGTTTCCCATGGAAAAAAATTGCTATTTAAGGTCCTCATTATTACCACTAGGCTTTTGATGTCCTCATTGCTTCACACAATCATTTACGGACATTTTTATCAAAGTACATATCTACTATTTGTTTAAAACCATTTACACACATTCTATCTAATTATCTAAAGTTTTAAAATTTTAGTGTAGGAATGTGTGACCTCCACACATTATTTTGCATTGTGCACTAAAAATTTATTATTATTTGCTCATAACTGGACACTAGTTGGGTCAAAGAGGCAAGACTTCTCATTGGCACCACCATGGTCTCTCGTGTCTACCATGGTGGTGCGTGGAAATGGGCTGGGAATCATGTGGTCCCACCTGGTTTGTTTGTACAGCAGACACACACATCTGGGTGTCTTGGGAGGCAGGCTTGCACTTAATACAGAGTTTTGTGTGTCCACCCATCTTTCTCCTCTTAGTTCCTCCTCCTTTGACAACATTGTTTTCTAGGACTTTAAGTAGTTCCAATATCTTTTTGCGTTGCTTGTAGATGGATTTTTTTTTCCCCCATAGGGAAAACGATTTCCCAAATTACCAATAGGGTTTGATGAATCAGAGCTCTTAATTAGATCACAAGGCATGAAAAGAATGAACTTGTTTTGGATATATCAACTTTAGCGGCCTGTTGTATGGATGAAATCCATAGTTTCAGGAGGATGTGAATAATGGGAGCCAACACCTTTGAGGCTGTGGGGGCCCCTCAATGGCCTCAAAGGGGGTGTGATTGAATTTTTCATCTATTCATTTTGTCTAAGTTATGTTTATTCTAGTGTGATGTTGGTTTAAATATTTAATAAATTTATTTAAATAGACTACCTTTATTTTAATAAATATTTAATTGAATTCAACTTAGTTATGTTTACGTTTGATTAAAATTTTTCACATTAGTTATTTGATTTGTTTAGGTCACGTCCATCTTAGATGTTCATCCCTATCAATTCTTGATCCAAATGTCTAAGGTCCAACTTTGACCATATTCTAGATCTAGATGGATTTTAAGGAAACCTAAGTTTGAAGGCTAGGCCAATTCCATATTCACATTTTTCATGTAATTTCATCCATGAGCCTCTTGGCATATGCAAGTTTGAATGTCATATATTGTAATATTGAATGAAATTTGAGAAAGAAAATGGTGCATCTTTTTAAATCTAAATTTTGAAAATCAATTTTCATTATACTTTTATTTTATTTTATTTATATTGAGTTCCAAATGATAGACATTATTCAAAATTCAAAATCTCTTAGACCTTAGGTCTAAAAATTATGAAATTACTTCCATGCCACCTTATGCATCAAAGGCTTTTGAACAATATTAAGAGCATGCTAAGTTTTTAATTCTTTAATCTAAATTTTCTTGAATTCTCAATGACAAAACTATTCAAATTTCAATAACCCTTACATTGTAATAGGAAATCACTTCATTGCACCCGTTTCCATAGAGGGCTTTCCAAAAGTACTAAGAGCACAATAAAAAGCACCAATGGTTTGGGCAATTTCAAGGCAACGAAACAAAACAAACAAATTACAGAAGATATAAACTGATGATGATCAGAGGTGATGGACTTGCCATCGTATCAAGGATTTGTTGATTTTCAAAATGTATAATGTGTAAATGTAATTCACAAGTGAAAGCACATTACATTGTCCATAAAATGTTGTCACAAAACATTTTTTGCAAGATTTTAAAAATTGTAAATGGCCATGTGATTAAATATAATCAATTAAAATGAAAAATGGCTTAACATTACAATGTTATATATAATATAATCATATTGTATGAATTTCATGGATAGTTTGGAATAGTTATGACATAATGGACTTTCAAAGGAGTGCCCAAAAACTTATAACAATCCATAATCAATAAATATCGACTCCATGCATATATATATACATAATATGATGAGTAAAGGATTCAATGGTAAAATAATGTGATAACATTAATATCAATAAAAAAAATTGGAAGGATTTTGATCATTAAAATTTTCTATGTATTTTGAATTATGATTTTTATTATTAAGTTTTTTATTTAATGAAAATAATAGTTTAAAAGTTCATATTTCAAATTTAAGTTCTCCATAAAATAAACTAGAGTTGAATTTTTTTATATAATAAATTTTTAATGATAACTTGTAAAATGACTTGTGTGATTCAAGATATCATGCTTTCACATTACTTTCTCAATGTTTATTTATGCAATTATGAACTTTTCCATGTGTCTAAAAGTGTTACACCTTAGTACGCTTTCATCCCACTTATGATTCTTTAAGGTTATACAACTGATTTCTCTTTTGTTAATGAAAGGAAAGTTACAAGGGATCATTTCATTGTTATGACATATGTCCAGGCTACAATTGGACAAAACAGATGACTTCACATCATTTCAAATTAAACCTGAATCTTAATATTAAGTAAATTTGCATTGAGCCTTTTGAAACCCCATTCCAATATATTTGAAATTTCAGTTATTAAATTCTCACCCAAAAAAATTAAAGGAATCCTAGCTCACCAAATGTTGATATAGAATTAATTGTTTTCCGATTATGTCATTTTAATGGGGTTGACCAAATTAGGGTTATAGTTTTGAATAGCTTATTGGAGATCCAGGAGAAGGTAGTACCCAAAAGGACTTGGTAGATGAGCAAGAAATATTTTCAGAGGTCCTTGCCACTGCAGAAGAAGGGAAGAACCTTCTGTGCACTCTTTCCCAAATATGAAGAGCAAATTGCATGCAGTATTTTTTTTGCATTTGCATTTACCGTTCCTTTCTTGTCCAACACGAAGCAGGTGGTAGACTCTAATAGTTCTTGCCATTAAAATCAACGAACATAGGTATACAAATTTGCCACTGTCTACAAGCAGGTTGGAACCTGTGTACCCAACCGGCCACAGCTATTCTACCATGAGCAGCCAGATCTTTTGAATATGGAAATCTATCTGTGCAAAAGTACAGATTAAATTTCAGTACTACAAAGCTTAAGGGACCACCCACTCTCTGCAAACACAAATACACTATACACAATATGTTTCTCTTCTCTTTGCAATGGATTCTTTCATTTGTGCCCCCCCCCCCCCCCCCCCCCCAAAAAACCCAAAAACCCTGCACTC
>Ga0116227_10006847_pt1 | contig 22758 bp, 16 predicted proteins | sample S1TSphgellanicum_FD_89693 | JGI IMG/M metagenome (GOLD analysis project Ga0116227, IMG submission 89693) | Host-associated microbial communities from peat moss isolated from Minnesota, USA - S1T2_Fb - Sphagnum magellanicum MG | ecosystem: Host-associated > Plants > Peat moss > Unclassified...
AAAAAACATCTTCATTTATGAAAATTGACTTGTGGGAACAGCCCTTGAAAAGGGGTGGTTCAAAATTTTGTGAAACCCATTGACCCTGAAAACTGCCTAACTAGATTTTAAAAACATTCTGAAAACCAGGTTAGTTCTCCAATGGGAAATTTAAAAAACAAAAAGAATTGAGGCAATTCTCAGAACCTGCCCCAAAAACTGGAACCAATGGTTCTCACGAAAAAGTGAGAACTGCCCAACACTGGTTAGTACATAAGACATAGCCAACCACCATGAATACAAGGCAAAATGTTTTTTCATGCACATATCATACACATCTTGCAGACTTGACTTTGTAACTTTTTGGGGCCCTGCCCTCACAGGGACAGGGACTATCACATTGGATCCAACTTTTGGAAGTTTTTCCTTATTAGCCTGGTTTCACATTAGATGAATCGATTTCTTTGGCGAAAGTGTTTAGACTGTTTAGATTGGAATGGATTTTTGTTTGGTGTTCAGAGTGTGGACACAATAAGTAGATGTACGACATTTTATCTATTGGCAGGGCCAGCGTGTTTGTGATGCCTTTTGTTTATTTCATTGTTCTTGCTTCGAGCGGTTGTTCAATGAACATGGATGGGGTGGGGTAGGGTGGAGCGGAGGGGATGATGAGAGAGAGATGGTACTTACACATCATGTGGGAGCGCTTGGCTTCCGCCAACCTCTTCCGTTGGTAGAAAGGCATGAATGGAGACAAGAAACGCACAAGAGCATAAGGACCACCCACCCCTTCTGCCCGCCCCAGTTACCTTTTGACCCCGGTTGAAGCCACTTGCATTAAAAAATAAAATAAATCTATACTTGGGGCACTAGGTGTATTTTACATTCAGGAAAACCGCTGCAAGGGGGCCCAGTTTATTATCTTTTGAAGTTTTGAGGAAAGTATGGGGGGAGGGGGAGGAGGGATTTAAAAAACTTTTGTTGTTCCCATCAAGTTCCCACTATTTAGGGCACTAGATTTTATTTTAATGTAACATGCCTATTTTTAGGTATCATCAGATTCCTTGTTTTTAAAAAAAATTCCCCAATTTTGTCGATTTCACAAAAGTGGAGAATAATTTTCTAGAAAGAAAGTCCAAATTGTTTTCTGAATATACTTATTCTTTTTCAAAAGATCCAAAATATTAGGGTAGCCAGGCCGGTCACCGAACACTTAGTGTCTCAGAGGTCTGCAAATTTCTGGAGAGTGCTCCTTTGAATTTCATGCCCAAAAAGGAATTGTAGCCCTAATATTTGTGCACCCACAGAAAGTTGAATCGTTAACAAAATGAAGAAACGAGTCAGATGTGACCCTCCAAAGTGACTATTACCGAACACCCAAAAAAGTCTTTGAAAGTCGCTCTATTGCCTTTATGGTTCAAATATTATTTGTACATCATAAGGTTGTGCTCTTATAGCACTTTAAATCACTTAAATTGAACAAGAAATGAGAAAGGTATGAGCATTGAAAGTAAGAGGGGTAGAAGAGAAGAAAAGAGAAGAAAAACACATTTTATAACTTGGAAAAGCTTATTTCTCTTTCTGCTCTTCTATAATTACTCCTTTGCCTCTGCTGTTCAAAGACGAATTGAAGAGCTCAAGTTAGGGTTCCCATAACTTTTTGAATCACTCAAAACGAAGAAGAGACAAGGAAGATATTAATATGATGTTCGGTCATAGGTGATGTTCGGTCATAGGGCAGGTTTCCCTATATGTTGCCACATAATTTGAATATATCTGAAATTTTGACAATCCCAAAACATTAAAACAATAATAATTTTTATTTATTTTTCCCTCCTATTCAGAATCTATCTCCAGATGTGGTGGGTCCAGTCCAGCCATTGGTGAACTTATCCTGGATGTGCTTAAATAAACTGGAAGGGGTGTGTCACAGTATGGCCTTTGTCATTTACATTAAAAAGTATCGTCTTAAGGCAAAAGAAGAATTATGGCAACTCAAAATATTTCACCATAGCAAAAATATAATCTTCAAAAAATCTTCTAATAAAGAAACCAAAATCCTCCAAGATATTTTTGCATCTACATCAAGGAAATTCGGTTAATGATGAATTTCCATTAACTAAAAAAGAAAAATGACCCTTTGGCTAATCAAAAATTTCAACACAAGCCAAAATTATCATCTTTCAAAATAATCCTCATATAAAAAATAGACCTTTTATTATTACATAGGGGCCAAAATCCCTGAAGCTACTATACTCTATAATGAATCCAAACACAATATCCTTGCCTTGGAAGACACGGCCAATAATAAAAAAGGGGAGTTTCACGCAGAGATATTCTTCAAAGATTGATTGATTCTGCAATCAGAACGAATGGCTGGAAACAGCTCTCAGGCAAGGACGAGGCTTGCAGGCGGCTTTTTGGCAACCGCAAGCTTAGTGCAAATCCACTTGGATGCTCTGTCAACAGCTGCAACGTCCGATCACGAGAATCTCAACGGCTCTCTGCGGGAGTTGAACGGTTTAGGGTTTCGGTTTTAGGGTTAGGGTTGAAACCCTGGTTGCCGCCGTTGTGAGATTGGAAAGTATATAAACGTATGCAATTTGCAGCATACTCATAGACGGCGTTAGTTGGAGTTGCAAGATTGTGCTTTGCAGTAGCTAAGGAGACGTGTTGTGAATGCCTGTTTCATTCATGTAGCCGCTGCAAACAAGTTGAGTGACTGCCCTTTTGTTTTGTTGGTTAATATGCAGGATCTGGGGGGGAAAAGGTGAACTGCTAGCTGAACTTTCGTTTTGTAATTGTGCATGAAACAGATTGGCTTGAAGAAATGTGGGGGATGATGAGCCCTGAATAGGGGTAATACAAGGTGCTTTTGGAGCGCGAGATGTAAGTTCTAGAGGTTCTGTGGGAGCACTGGCTTGTCATAAGTCTCGTTGGCTTGAGATCGCAATACACTAAGTTCTTGCTGTGAAGGTAACTCACCCCTTCTGCTATTTGAAGCATGAGGTCCACACGCTAGATGAGAGAGAGTGGATAGTCCCGATTGCTTGGAAAGTGGCTTATGGATCTGCTCCATGGCTTATAAGATTCTTCTAAAGCGCGATGAATCTGTCACTGAAAGTTGGTCGGACTACTCACTTTTCCTTTTTACAAAGTGTGAACCCCATGCTTCAAAAAGCAGACGGGTGAAGTACTATCGCAACAAGAACTTAGTGCATCACAATCTCAAGCCAGAAAGCGTTTTTGTCGAGTGTGATGAATCTTGCCCTGAGCGTTGTTTCTCCACTGAAACAGCACTTTTGTACTGCCATAGTGTCTGGCTTTGGCACCATGAAAGAGAAAAGGGGAGCGTGTCACCTGCAGACCAGGTAACTAACATGGGCACCACGATGTACTTAAACATGGTGATGAGCATCCTGTGGCGTTCTGTTCCATGAAAGAATGTGTGCACAGTTCTGCGCTTGCCTTGTGGAGTCGGGGTCTTTACCCTACAGTGCAGACCTTCAGGGATCTGAAGGGGGAAAGGAGCCGCCTCCAAACTGTCTTGTTTGCTTGTTTAATCTTGTAGAAAAGTGATTGGATGTTAGCCCCGTGGAGCAATATACGTTGACGAAATTTGCGCAGAGTTGAGACACATCAAATACTTTGTTTTTAGAGGTTGTTCAGTCAGTTCAGGTGTGTCGTACAGAGTAATGAGTTTGTGGAATTTAAGGCAATACAAGAAACACTGGTGCTTTTCTCCCCTTATTTGCAAATCCTTTAGAACTTGGTTTCTGTGACCGTGGAATATCTTGAGGAGCAACAGTATGTTGTACGAGTCATTGTAAGTCTCCCCATTTGCGTCATAAATAAGATGTTAATCTAGCAAATAGAAAAAAAGAATTTGATTTGGTGCGATATTTTGCCTAGTTCCACCCTAAATATATGTGAGGTAGGCAATTGGAAGGAGATGGGTCTGAAAGATTTTACTTGGGTTCGGAGCTGGTTTTCGGGCACTACTGTTGTGAAGACTGGCATGTCCAAGTATGTCGTCCCACATACAGCTGTCTAGGATTCCTGGAAAGTGAACTAGCATCTTACGTCAAATGTTTATGTTCAATAGCTTGTAAATAATTTATGCAAGCGGGAGATGTCGCATCTTTCAACCATGAAATCTCCCCCCTTCCCCAGGAAGACTCTGTTTCGATTTAGACATGCCCGTATTAAATTTGTAAAAAAAAAAAACATCTGTCTTGAATACTTAAACAATCTTGGGGATGAATGAAGCTGAACATTTGCTGGGTGTTAGACAACCCAAATATGTTCACAGATCTACAAGTTCTAAGAACCCTGTGATGTTAGGCAATGAATGTTCCAGGAAGTCATTTTCTTGCACACGCTTCGTGTTGGAAGTACTGACAAGAATGACCCCTTCAATGTTGTTAAGACGGGACTAGAAACTTAAAAACTGACGAAGGCCACTGAGAGGTTTAATTTTTGGACCCTTGGTCTTCGAGTAGATATTGTTCTGTGCAGTCTGACTGTGCGAGGTACGGGAGATTAATGATAATGTAGTCTTCAATTTCTGCTGTTGCATGTGTTTCTGAGCTTTCACTGCCAAATATGCGCTTGATTGTGGTTCCACTTCCATGCTCGTGTCTACAGTTATGTTTTGATGCTACCATTGTCATTACTGCCAATTCCTCGATTTGGGGGCGTCTGTCGCTATTTCTTCAATAGCTCGTCTGTACTTCAATCAAAATTAACACTAGTCCCCTGATTTTTGTGTATTTTTTGCGCATTTGACTTTTGGGTATTTTTATCTGCGATCTGGTCTTGAGAGATTGGAAATAATATTAGTTTTTTGATGGAAATGTAGCAAAACCCCCGTTTTTCCCAGTTTTTTGATGCCATATCACCCAAATTTTGAAGCCATTTTTTTTGAAATTAGTGTGCGATATTTAAACTTGATTTGAAATTGGTAAAAGTCAGTTCCAATGGAATGGAAGTTCACTTCTTGGGTGTTTGCCACATGTTGCAACAGTAGCAGAAATGTGCGCTTGGGCAAATGTCAAAGTCTTATAAATATATATGATGGGAATGTCTCTTCGAAGCTGAAGCACAGGTTGCAATCACAGTTGGAAAATTAAATATCTTATGTTGCATACCTCTTGTGTAGAACCACCAAGAAACAAGCTTATGAACTTAAAAAGCAATCTGGAATTCAAATCGTATGGCTGTGAATAGTGCTACTGTACTACTGAAAAGGAATTAGAATATGTGTGAAGGTAGATTTTGTAGCAGTCATGTCTACAACCAGCTTTGCTAACTTCTGGAGAGGGTATGCAAGAACGGAGACTATGTAGAGTCATAGTTGGCAATGTGAGCCTTGTCATGACCCAGACATTTTTGCCTCCCATAATATTTCTCAAAAATCTCACTACATCATTCAGCCAAATCCTGGCACAACCAAACAGATCAAATTCACACTTGTGCTTGTGAGCTGTTTCTCAAGAATTGTAGTCTTTGAAGACTGCAATCATTGGGAAACAGTTCTACCTATGCCTGCATAGAACTCCAAAAGTGGTTTTGCATTTTGCATCAGTCTGCACACCTTTGCAACACATTCCAATTTGGAAAAATCCTTTCATGACTTGCAGGCAGTAATCTTTGTGACACTAACCTGTAGAATTTTGTTGGAGTTCTTCATATCTCCTTGGGTTCTAAAACGATCAAGATTCCAAATATACAGTACCTTTGTGAAATCTGTAGGTGATGATGTATCTTATGATGGATAAGTTTCACTTGATTATCATACACTTGTTTGTTAAGCTCACAGGTCAAAATCTCCACAATGCCCATTATGCAATTTGAAGTGAACCCACTCCACTTGAACTCAATAGACAAGAGCTCCACAGTCCCCATACTTTGAAGTCAACTGTAAGTACCATTTCAATCAAGTCTTTGACAGAAATTGCAACTTCCAATCAGTATTAGCACTTAGTGAAAAAAGGGTCACCTGAACACTAAAACCCTGAAAGAAATTCAACGTTCTTGAAACATGAATTCAACATACTTCACAAACTCTGAGACCAAACCCCAACCAAATCACTTATTTTGTCCACAAGTCAGGATCAGGATAAAATAGGATCACCATCCAATTGCAAAAGCGAAGATTGTAGGTACCTGCCACCGACACATGCAACATTTGCAACTGCGATTGCACATAACATTACATGATCGCCAAACTAGCCAGAAAATTCCAAGGACCAAACAAATTGATACCTAAGAACGAACCTGGAAGAAGCTGAAATCATCAACCACTGCACATCGCTTCCTCCTCCCTCTTTGTGTACCTATCCTCCATCATCGACATCACCCAACACACAGTACAATCAATTTCTTGAGCTCCCTCGTCCATTTCTTGAGCAGCTGCTTCTTCTGCTTCTCAATTGATGTCCAAACCCTACGAAAAAATCACAGCAAACAACAGCAACCATCAGCAACCATTCTGATGATGATGGTGTGTAGGGATGACCCATTGAGAACACAGTGAATCTCAGCCAGGATCACAGGTCAAGAACTGGGGATAGAAAGAGGGTTTGAAAACCTTAGTGAAGAACTGGGATCAAACAACAAGACGAGCAAATTCCCTTTGACCTAATATTGAAGTTTACTCCAGCGACTCCTTACACTCCTTGTGCAAGCGTCATCGGCTGATGATAGACACTGAGCGACATGGATGAGAGAGAGTCTAAGTGGTGTTTGCGACAAGACCCAAGATTCTGAATCCCCGTTGCAAGGATTGCAGTTGCTGGAAAGAGAGAGGGAGATGGCAAGAGTTTGGTAGGGTTTGGATTTAGGAAGACGAGGTGCAGCAGAACAAGAGGTGCAAAGAAGAAGTGCGTGAGAGAGAGAGAGAGAGAGAGAGAGAGAGAGAGCGATGGCGGCGAGGAAAGGGTTGTTCGGCTTGACTTCCACCAGAGCCGGAGAGGCTGCCATCAACTGGTACCCTGGACACATGGCCTCAGCCACCAAAGCCATTCGTGAGCGCATCAAGCTGGTGGATCTTGTGCTGGAAGTTCGAGATGCCCGGGTCTGTCTCAAGCCCTTCCCCTACTACTCCCTTCCCTGCCATGTTTGTGTCTTTCTGGCTTTGGTGGTGCTTAGCTCTTTCTGTTTGTTTTCTTGTACATTTTCAGATACCATTGTCATCAGCAAATGTAGAGCTGCAAGATGCATTGGAGCACAAGAAGCGCCTGATTGTTCTCAACAAAATGGATCTTGCAAATCCCAATATGATGCTTGTAAGCAGCAATGGGTCACTTTTTGTTTTTGGTCTTCTTCTTCTTCTTCCTTTTGTATCCTAGCCTGCAAATCTGTTGAATATAAATCTTTGGGATCTTGATACAGGTGTGACAGAGATCATGGCAATGAAGGAACAGCTGCTTCTTCCTGTATATCTTTTGTTGTTGGAAACCAAAACCCCTTCTTCTTCTTCTTCTCACGAATTGCTCTGGCCAGCTGGCTACTTTTCCAAATCCTGAATCTGAACAGTTTGGACATAATCTTCTGAATTGCAGAAATGGGTGAAGCACTTTGAAGCTTGCAAGCAGCACCATGTGTTTGTGAATGCCCACCAGCAGAAAGCTGTGAAAAAGGTAATGCTTTGAATAGCTGTGGATATGTTGCTATTGCATTTGTGAAAAACCATGGCCAAATTGCAACAGCAGTAAGTTTGCGGGGACCCATGATGCTTTGTGGCTCAATTGGTATGTCTCTCCAGATGTTGGACATGGCAAGGGAACTTCTGAGTGAGAGGTTAGCTAAGGAGCCAACTCTGTTGTTGATGATACTTGGCATTCCGAATGTGGGCAAATCAGCTCTTGTCAATTCCTTGTTCCACCTCTCTCACTCCTCCACTTCAGGTAGGGTTTTTCCCAGTAGCGTTTCTCTTTGGGATGTCCATAAGGATGCAATACTCTGCGTCCTGTTACTCTGAACTGCTGCATGACATCATGACTGAGTCCTCTCCCTGTTGCTTACAGACATGCAACAGCAGGTCAGGACACAGGATAATGTATACTTATTTTGCTGGAAATTCTGGACCCATTTTTGTTGTACTTAGTTTATACACACACACAAGGCAACAAGATGCCCTTGTTGGCTTGGTAGAGTTCTTAACAAGTCTGGTTAACAAGTAGAGGTATGAGTGACAAGTATTGTCTATTTCTCGTTTTTGCCTGTCAGGGTGCTTCTAGAACCTGGCAAGTAAATTGTGCCCTAGTTTCTGAGGTGGGTCGGAGCATAATGTTGACATGTTACTCAGAGTTGTATGTCTAGAACAGGAGCCCCTGAAGAAAGCAAAGGTTGGGCCTCTACCAGGTGTCACTCAAGATCTCTCTGGATTTAAGGTACAGATTGTCTCACTGTGCTGCTATTGAGATCATTGGGAAGGGCATGGGTGTATTTATGTTGATGGGTTCTCCCTTGTTTACTGGTAGTTGCTTGTTGTGGGAGTTATACATGAGAAGTAGAGCATGGTGCTCAGACAGTTTTCACATTCCTTTCTTTACAACGTTTCTGCAGCACAAACAACACAGGCCATCTCTCATTATTCAATTCCTTGTATGTTTTTTTTGGGAGCAGGTACCCAATTGTCTTCTGAGTGTGCTTCTTATAGACGTCAATTCCAGGAACAGAGAATTCTTCATTAACAAGAAGACCTCCTTTGTTTTGAGTCATGACAGACATCAAGCCCATTTTCCAATTTGAGAAAATGTTTTATTGGGGATGTTTGGACAGATTGGGGTGCAGCCAAGTGTGTATGTGTTGGACACTCCTGGCATTCTAGTTCCTAACATCAACAATGTTGAGACAGGCTTGAAACTTGCCTTAACAGGTACAATTCTCTTCTCTAGCACTCCTACTTGGGTTTTCTGGATAGTGATACAATTCAACCATGTTTGGATTTGACCAGATCACACCCTTTTTTGTTTGAGATCTCTGATGATGTGTTAGATTTCACACCCAACCTTGAGTACTGTATTTTTGGGGCAGGCTCAACACTTTGCATGTCTGGCAATGTGAATTCATTTGTCAGAGACTCCAGTTAGACCAGCATATGGCAACCAAAATTTCCAGCACCTTCAGATTCTCTGTACTTCAATGAACTACTGAGCAAGTGTAGTCTCCTATGCTACTTGGCAGTCCAGTTTATTTTCAAGTTTTGCAGCATAGTATTTTTGTGCAACAGCTGAAAACTGCTCCTTCTCTTCCAGGAGCAGTGAAGGATTCTGTGGTTGGTGAGGAGCGGGTGGCTCGGTACCTTTTAACAGTGCTAAATGCCCGCTCTGCACATTTGCGATGGAAGTCAGAGGTACATTTTTCAGGCATTAGTGATTCACAGCCCCTGATGAAGAAGTCTCTTGTTTATCATTGCCCATGTTGCCAGAGAATCTTTGGCACAAATTATCTGGTCACCTGAACTTTTTTTCCAATGTCTTAAGCATGAATGGCCCAAGAAGCATCATGGCATATTATTGTGACCTGCTGGTCTCACGTTAGAAACTCTGAGCAGAATTTCAGCTGACAATTGGCATTTCTGTCACTGACAACACCATTGCCTGTGTGCACCTCTTTTTTTTCAGGTAGATTCAGAATCCTTGCGTGAATCAAACGTGCGAGAGGTTTTATCACAAGCTTGTACTAATTTTGTTGGCAACTTGGAGAACCAACAAGACATGGCAAGTCTAGTGGATGAGCAAATGATGTTGCTCCGCAAGTGTTTTAAGGTTCCATCAGAGCTGGGTGATGCTGGCTGGATTCGGGTATCAAAACAACTCATCCAGTTGTATAGGACAGGGAAACTTGGTCGTTACACCCTAGACCTTGTTCCCAGTGATGGTCACCAGAAAAAGCTCAACATATGTGTAGATGGATCTGCACCAAGTTAAAACCCAGTTTCTAATGAAGAGGTTTTGTTGGTTGAAGAGGATATAGCACCTTGTTTGCCATCTGCAACAGTTGTACAAATAGTCAGGAAGTCTTTATCCAAGGGGCCCTGCATGGTCAGAGCACGATTTAGAGGATGAGATCACCCACTAAGTGATCTTTGGCTCATTGGAAAGATCTCATTGAGAGGTATAAGAAAGTGGGTCACATTTCTTTAAGCAAAAATGTTTTGAGGGAATTGTGATGCTGCAAAGATTCAGGACACAAGGTATCCCAATTTTGGGTTGCAGGCTGTGACTAAAAGTTGGTTTCCCTTCAGTCTTTGCAATGTCAACCAGAACTCCTCACTTCTTGTTCCTAGGATTGTTGACTTCTGCTACCCGAGGTATTGCATAGGATCTCATGTCTTGCACCTATCCTCAGAAATGTATGTTCTGTCACTTGAAACTAGTATCATACAGTACAATTCAGTGGAGCACAAAAGATGCGGTGGTGGACAAGAGGAAATACCACTCTACAAGAATGATGTTTGTAATGATAACTTGCAACTCCTAGTATGTTTCTTTGACTGCTCCTGCCATTGACATTGAAGTGGAAAAGATGTTCCAAAAACCTCCTTTGTAAGAAAGAACTCAAGGGTCTTGAAATCAGGGTCATAAAAATGTATGAAAAAATCACCTGGGAGAGATGTATTGTAGTTTTATTAATTTAATTTACATTTGAAACTTAGTAAAGTAATAATTAGTTATGAATTTCAGAAGTAATTGACAAAGGAAGGGGATATCATGACAATGGATTGCTTTTGAGATTGACAAAAAAGCAACATCATATTTCAACATTAATCAAACAATCAAAGTGTTATCCTTTTCCAAAAACCTGTTGTAATGACGCTTGACTAATAGTTATTTACAAGATGTCCATAAATGATAGTACTCATTTCAATTACTTATTAATTATGATTTCATGTGCCAAACATGTAATTTTCAAAAATATCCTACCTCAATACCAAGAGCATTGAATCTTTTATTTAACATGTTCAACATCTAACATCACAAGATTAAGATCATCTAATCAACCTCTATTTGACCTAATCACCACATCTCAAGACCTTTAATCAATCTCCTTGTAACCTAATCTTGCCACCCTAAAGTTTAGCTTCACATGTTATGTGTAAAAGTATCTACAGCAAGTTCAAATTTGAATTTTTGTATTATACATTTTGTTGCTTGTATTTGTTTGCTCACTAACAATGACTGCCAACTGATTATTTATTATCCTAAAAATGTTTGTAGTTTCACCTATTTAGAGACCACCAAGTAATGCTCACAAATGTAATAATTATCAAGTTAAACTCTAGCATATTGTCCTCTAGAATAGGTGAAATGGAATCCATTGTCATGATAGACTAGGTTAGAAAGCCATTGACCTTAACTGTTGGTATTCAGCACATGGACCTTAATTGAGCTAATCAATGGGAAGAGTTTCAAGCTCTTTGAGGCTTGAGAGGCTTAGAGTTTTTTTCTTTGCAAGTCTCAAATACCCACTTGAGAAAAAGGCAGTGAAGTTTGGGTAGCATTAGAGTAGAGATTCAAATTGCCACTTGAGAAAGGGTGGTAGTTTGATAAGAAGCTTCCGTCCCTACATAAAGAGTTACTACTTGTGTTCCAAGTAATGGGCAGCACAAAACATGTGGGGTCAGAATGTGTTGCAATAATGCATTAGCCAACATAGAGGAGCATTTTAAATACTAAAATATTTGCAAGTAGCAAGGTGCTGGTCTAAAGGTCTATAAGTGACTTAGGAAATCAAAAGCATCCGTAACAAAAAGTAATTAATGCATTCATTAAAATTCAATGTGAAAGTTGTGTTTTTATACTTGATTTGGAAAGTCAATTTTTTGTCCAAGAACTGGAATGATTTTGGCAATCCAAACATTTATTTCAGACCATTTTCAAAATTCACCTATTGGACTTGAATACTCAGAAAGAAACTATGTTTTTCACATATAAAAATAAAACCAAATTGCATTGAAGCATTCATCTTATTCTCCTGTGGTCTGTACAAGCATTTCTGAACCAACAATTGTAACTGTATACAACCTTACCTGGGTGGACACATGATTTGTCGAAGACGGTCAACTCTGCTTTTTGCTGCATAAAGCACCATCTTGCTTACCTGCAAAGTGAGCACACATTTTTTGGGTTTAACTCTAGGGCCCAGGTAGTGTAAACTTACATGTCTATGAGATTGGGAAAGGAAAAAATCCCCACTATAACACATTCAACAGGATGATGATTGCAGTAGTAACTTTACAGAATCTCTCACAAAGTGTCAGACCATAACCATTATAAAAGTGAATAGCAGTGACCAGCTGCCATGATTCCCTGCTGACTTCATCAGCTCCCATCAGGCAGGTCTAAAATTACATATAGAATGGATGAAACCATTAAACAAGCATTTGTGTCCTGAGTTTCTGTCACATTCCAAGTAGCAACAGGAAGAAGACTGCATCATGACATTGGCTAGCAGAAGTACATGGTCATGAGTCATCACTACTTATGAAGCAGTGGGTCTCATACAAATGTGGTACACTGTACCTCCAGTTCATCTTCATTTTCCTGGTTATCTGCTGGAAGGCAGCGGAGCTCATTTGTCAATTTGATGCAATCTTGTACACCTTCCGGAGAAATAAATTTCTGGGCTACCTGGATACATGACTGCATCACCAGTGATGAAGAAAGTATAGGATGAGTTTCATATGATAAAAGTCATTGTTTAATCCTAGCATCAACACAAACCCAATAAGCCTGCCATTTGTGACCCTGTACACATGATCTGCAATTGTCTGTTAAGGGTCATTGAGAGCTTTACTTAGCATTGTAGCACCACTACTGCAATCCGAAGCAGAAAGGTGTTAAGTCCCAAACACACTTACTTTTAGGTTACGAACTTGATAGGGGCAACCAGCTGGAATCAGAACTGCATCCCCCTGATTTTGCTCAAAAGTCCAGGGTTCAACACCTTCACCACATACATGCCCAACATCACACAGTGCACAGACACTGGTGAGATAACTCTGTATGATCACCCCTTTTAGCTTCACATCTTTCTATCCTGTGACCCACAAAATTCAGAAAAAAAAAACCATAGGGTGCAGTGTCCCCCAGAAGATTCCCTGACATTGCTACTTTTGCAACAATAAGAAGGGGAGTTCTTGCCACCATGAGCTTTGGAAAAAGCACTTACCAAGACTGAATAGTAGAAGAGGACATGTTTGTTCCCACTTATTTAGGAATGAGGAACTCTGGACGACCCTTGCTCAACATCAGAGCACACTGAACTTTCATCACCCCAATCTATTGGTGGGAATACATTTCTCAATTGCATCAAAAGCAGTGTGTCCAAATGCTATTTGAAAATGAAAAAGTCAACCGTTTCATTTTACTGTATCCAGAAAGAGAAAGCCCACTAGATCAATTTCATACCATATTCTGCCTTCAGTTTTTCTTTGTGGTCCTCTGTCAGATAGAATGTCTGGTCAAAAATTGGATGAGATTCCTGCCAAGCATGTACATCCTACAACCTATTAGTGATAATTAGATCCAGTCCACCTGCAATGGATCTGATTCATCATACTTCCAAATTGTATGACATGGATAGTCTACAAGAGTACTGAAAGCTCAGATGGCAGCCTAATGAGTGACAAGTAGAAACATCAAGTAATGAAGCAAAAATGAAAAATGGTAATATATTTATGTGATATGTTGAATGCCCCTGTACAGCAAAGAGATGCATATGGTAGTGATGGGTTTTTACAGAGTTGAACACCCAGCAGTCTGGATAGTAAAATTCCTCTGAGTGATTCCTCAAATAATCCTGCAGCTTTGCTGTATCTTCTCGCTGAAATACGTCCCATAGTGCTCCAATAGATGTCAGATTCTGCATTTTTTTGCACCTCTTTGGGCCACGAGAGCCCTGTTCTCCTGGTCCTCTGAACTTTTCAACATAAGACTGAAATTTCTGATGCTCTCTTGGACGAAATTGCAATTCTGAAGTATGCATCAGCACATATACCTGCATTACAAAAACCTCAGCTGCTCACTACTATAAGGCTAGGCTTTAAGTAAGAGGGTAGTGCAGATTTCCAGAACAGTAAAAACCCGAACAGAAGATCTCACAGGATGCACTAAGAGGGATAACTTAGCTGCCAAGACAACCTCTGCAAATTTTATGGACAACTGTGGGATTCAATGCTCAATGAGCATTGAATTATTTCCTTGCTTCCTGGTAGGGCTCTTGCATCTTCCACCTCAATTAAGATAATGAGCATTGAGGAAGAGAAACAATATAAGTCATCCTACTTTGCACATTGATCTTGTGAAAGGAAGACCAAACAATCAAATGATGAAAGTGTGAGATAAGCTTTTGAATGAAAGTCTTACGATATCTGCAATGTCCACATGCAGCCTTATGACAGAATCACCTGTCCGGAGCTCCTTTCTGTAACCATATGCAATGTAAGTCTTAGGACCCAGATTGGGCTTCACTTTCTCTGGGAGTTGGGCAGCCAAATTCAGGATGCCTGTTGTGGGATCTGTGTATTCTTGGAAGGGCAGTGCAGCAAAGAATTCAGTTGTGTGCCTGGGAAGTCGCTCCTCAAACTTAGTTGATGATGGTGGCCAATCCTTCAGCTTGAGCAGTTCAGGCCACCCTGAAATATGACATCTTCCTTCCTTGTAGCCCTTGAAGAAATTAGACATTGTCACATCAATCTGCATCCATTGTTAAGCCATTCAACATTGTCAGTAATAGCAAGATAGAATGTGCAACTGGAAAGACAGCTGGAAACTGCAGTTGCCAGTTGTTCATTATAAAGCTGTAACCACACTGATTTGACAAAGAACCCAGTAGAGACCCAATGTGAGCACAAATAGTGTCCTCTTGACCCAGTATAATTTCCTCTTCATCCTCAAGGCTGAGATGTCAGAAAATGTCAATCAAAACAGCTACACAAAAGATGATGTTGAACCTGATGCCTATCCAGACAATCAAGTGCTTTGACAACAGATTTGGCCTTATCAATGTCATTTTTAGCAGTCCCCTGGAATGCCCTCAACATTATGGAAGGCTCCCAGCTTAGCCCTGTTGCTTTGGCATGTGAATTCTTCACTCTGACTGGCTCACCCCTCTGCCAATGCTTCTGAAATTGCTGCATGCCTGCCGCTCCTTTCAGGTCCCTTGAATGTGGGCAGTAGATCTCAGTATATTTTGCACCTTGTGGAGGCAGACTTGAGCACTTCTCTGCATCTGCACCACTTGCAACACTTGGTACCAGATTGTGGCTGGAAACATTCAAATCCTTCGAAGTTGAGTAATTGAGACAAAACTCAGCAGCATCTGCTCCCTGTATATTTGAACTTCGATGTCTTTTGGCATCTGGGCTAGCTGCATCCATGTCCGGACAAACCATGTCGCACTCACCTAGAATGCTCTCCACATCCTTGGTCAACTTTGACACCCAATCAGGCTCTAGAAGTGTCTTCAAACTGAGCAGCTCAGTGCACCCTACCACTTTCCTCAACACAGGATGACAAGAAAGAACACCATTTATTTTGAGCATATCAATTTCCCCATTTGGGTTAAGTTTATTTGGGCTCGATTCTATCCAAATTCTTCCACGCTCGCATCCTCTACGTAATTCTTGGCAGCAACTGAGACATATTTGATAGTTGCATTTTCCACAGCTCCGGAAATAGTTGGCTATTGATGTTCTGCAGTTGTCACTGTCACCCACAAAAAATTGCCAGACACCCAGACATTGTCACATATTTCCTTGTTGGCTTTCATAATAGATCTCTTGAATGCTATACATAAACATATCTGTATTCACACACAGTGTCAAGACCTCATGCAGAAGTGAGGAACTCCAAAACATTGTGAAACTGTTACACTTACTCTCTTTCACATCAAAGCTGACTGTAATTTGAGACCATTGCTAAGCAGCGCCTTGCTCAAGTTATTCTCATCATTTTGTAGCATGGAAAGGATTCTAAAGATGCATAACATATAGAGGAGCAAATCATTATGAGGAACCAACCATACTGAGAACAATAGCTGCAAGGTTCTAGACAACATTCAAAACTAGAAAGAGAATGACCCTGCTACCTACCAATACAGGTGTTTGTCAATGGGATGATTTATCCACTCCAGCTTTACATTTGCATCTCCTGCACAATTACCAAATTGCCCCTTGGGCAATAATTCCAACTTGTTTAGTGCATGGACAGGGTTTGGCAATTACCAACCCAATAGATGTAATGAATGCTTTGTGTGATGAAATCAACTGGATCTCTCTACTGATCCCTACAGCTCTGGGTGGTTGACATGAGTTCCATGATGAATAGATATCCACCTAAATGCAGAGAGAAACTCCACCACAAGACCATTCAAATTGACCAAACAAACACTATATCAGTTCCAGCCAAACCAAAATCAACATGACAACAATGAGTGCAGTTATAACTTTATGAGAAGACATGACAAATTGCAGTGACGAGCTGGCATGACTAACACACTAACTTCATCATCTCCTGACAGTGGGTGTTGACCATCACCTTCACAATGGATGGCAGTGACTAACTACTACTGATGACTTCATCAGCTCCTAACAGTGAGTGTAGATAAGTACACAGTAATATTCTGTTCAGAACTTAGGGCGAACCTGAACATGTCCCTTACACAGACCCAATGGTGACTACATGGAAGTAGTACATTGGATTTAAGCACTGGAAAACATATCAACATATCAAAGATAAACACAACAACATAGACTTGGGCGATTTATAGTGAACAGGAAGACTACCATGTAATTTAGCCTCCATTACTAGCTCCTCCTGTTGCTCTGTATTGATTGTCCTTAATACAGGAAGAAGCTTCAGTAGAGCGTATGTCAAATAGCTCCTCTCTTCTGATTCACTTAGTTCCAAGCATTTCTGCTCCAAAAGCAACAACACCCACATCAGGTTGGTTACACAATCACCCAACTCACAAAAGAAGAAAGAATGGAGAGAGCTTCAGGAGTAACCATGCAGATTTGACACATCCGTGGGCACTACTGCAATTCATAAAATTGCTTACTCGTTTTGGGCCAGTACTGCAGACACAGGCATTGCAATTACAGTATCCCCTGCAGAAAGGGCATTCTCGTGTACTGTCTTCCAAGGACAACAATGGGTACCTAAACATTTGCACCATTATAGAATCAGAAGAATGATAAGAGGTTTTCTCATCATGCAGAGACACAAACAATCAACAACCAACTCATCATGCACACTGCTTACTTACTGCCAATGGCATACAAACAGTTTGATAGTTCTGTAGACCAGCAGAATATTTATATCCAAAGTCCAGAAGAAATCAATCAAATAGATGTGAACCAAGTTACATACCAAGTCTTGATACAAGAAGCACAGTAGCGCTTGTTTTTGCACTTGGAGCAGAAACCAACTCTTTTCCTTGAAGGAAATATGGTTTTACATTGGTGACAGTAGCAACTATCATTTGCATCCGGGCTTATTTGAATTTTTGTACACTCTGCTGTGCTCAACTCCTCCTGCTTTTATTCCAAATAGCAACACATTTTGTAAGCCTCCCACTGTGCATCATCAAGAGAACGAAGAAGAAGAAGGGGATGATGCCGAAGATCAGGTTCACAGAAAACAAAAGATCAATTTTCCATGAGAATTGCAGAAGCAAAAGTTGAGAGGTCTGACAGGTGATGCAGGTGAGGCTGCCTCTTTCTCCTTGTCGGTAGGCCTTTCTATACGGACCTCTTGGGGCAGATCAGTCTTGGACCTCCTTTCTGTAGGATCATCTTCAGGTGGAACAATGTATTCTTCCTCCTTGCCACCAGACTTTCCTCCAAGGTCTTCAAGAGGCACATCAGCAGAGCTTGACCTCTCTATGGTAGGGTCTCCAGGTGCATCAGTAACTTGTTTAAAACTGGACATATCTTCTTCTTCTTCTTCTTCTCCTTCTCCTTCTTCTTCTGCTACAGGGTGGTGCTCTTGAGTTGCATCTTCAAACTGCTCCTGCTTCACCTCTATAATCGAAGAGACAGTGTCAAAGATTGAGTGAGGAAGGATTCGCAGTAGACTAGTAGTTTCAGCACCCTGATTTCCAAGAGCTTGTAGAAGAGGTTCTCGCCAAGATGGATTCACGAAGTAAGTCTGATGAATGCCATGGACATCATCATCAGAACCGTGAGAAGAGTTGCTCTCCACCTCCATCTTCACCATATTAGGGTTACACCACATTGAAGGTGGTTGTTGTTGTTCTCCTTCCATACTCACTCTCACTCTCTCTCTCTCTCTCTTCTCCTTCCCCACTCAATCAATTCTTCCAGCATTCCCAATCTTCTTCGAGTCTAGTCGAATCCATTCTACAGAAATCCAAATCCCCAATCTTCCTCAAGTCTTGTCGAGGTATCCTCGCAATGGACGTTTTAGGGTTTAGGGTTTAGCTAAATGAATTGAATTTGAGCTTGAGCTCCACTTTGCTCCACACTACTAGTAGTGACAATCAATTTTTTTTATTTTTTTTAATTTTTAATTTTTATGTTTTCATATGGTTTTCAATAAATCATCATTATTTATGTCTATGTCAATTTTATGTCAATTTTAATTTTAATTACGATAGTAATACCTTTTACCATTTTGGCATAAATTAAACCATTTCTTGTTTTGTTCAACTTTTGGAATTTTATTTATTATTTGTGCTGAAATAATTTCATTAAAATCAGAATTTGCAGTGTCATGTTTGAACCATAGACCTTCATCAAGAACAGCAACTTTAATTTGAGGTAGTCTAGACACATTAGACTGTTTCATAACACTCATAAGAAATTGTTTATTATTTTCTATAATCATTATTTATTGAAATTTTCAAAATAAAAAAATCAAGTGCCGAAGTTAAGATTTAGAATTTAATTAATTATTTGACAGTCTAAATTGTTGAAATGGTAAAGACATTATGATAATATACGTTTCATGGACATGATAAAACACATGTTTAAAACAAATTTTTAAAATAGGATAAAAGAGTGAGGTAGTTATAAAATGGAGATAATTATTAGGAAAGGTGGGAGATAGTTATAAGAAAGTTAATAAGAAAAAAAAAATAATCAAGAAAAAAATGAAATAATTAGGCTTGAAAATGAGGTAGTTATTTTTTAGATTGTTTTTGGAACGCATGGACTACCATACGAAAGATGCCAAAAATTTCTCCCATGTACCAATTTCAATTACTCATCATTGGAATTATTTGTAAAAATGTTTAAGTTTTTTTTTAACAATTTTTTTTTTTCAAAGAGAAATTTTTTATGAAGGAAAATAAAAAATTTATTGGAATATTCAAGATTTGTTTCATTTTGACATGGAATCTTCAATTTTAATTAATTATTCAACAGACATGTGTTACAATTGTCCTTGTTAAAGAGGACATTCCAATATGGACCTATAGGATCCTAATGGTAAAGTGCCCTAACACCAATATATTGTAATACCATGACGGTTTCAACACAAATTAAATTATTTTTAGAAATGCTGAAATTTTCACCCAAAAACATTTTAAGAATTCTTTCTTGAAAGAAAATGAAAAACCCTTTTGTAATATTTTGAGATTTTTTTTTTTTTTTGAAACATAATCTCCAAAATTAATTAATTATTTGATAGACATGTTCTCAAGTTGCTCTTTATTATTGATAGTTATTTAAAAAGTTTTACATGTTTAGACTACCATCGATGATGATGGTTGTTAACATCAAAGGAGGCAATTCAAACAAGCAAGGACACATAGTGTGTTCAACACGAAGTTGTAACTACTAAAAGATAGAGGAATCACATTTAGACACAATGTTTAACAATTTCATACGGCATTTGGAAGGTTAAGTTGGGAATGTGATTGTCATCTTCTCCAACATTGTCAACCTTTTTCTACATTCATCACACTTTCTCTCACACCATTGTTTTTCTCTCTTTCATTGCACTCTAAATTTTAATTTCAACGTTGTCTATGTTGTTGTTGCTTCTTTTGAACTCAACTCACAGTTGTTTGGAGATTTTACAACACTATTTTTTTCTTGTTTGTTCCAGCACCTTTTTTTTCTTTCTTGTTTTTCTTCTTTTCCCATTTTGCTTTACAAGGTGATTGTGTGTTTATTACATGTTTTTGCAATAGTTTAATCTCATCTTTGTTGTCGCCTTCTTTAAACTTTTCACTTGTTTCAAGGTCGTCTATCACTTGCTTATGAATGTGATTAAAGTGTTATTATATGTCAATGTCATTTTTGGCACATGTGGCATAACATTTTTTTTAAAAATTATCTATCCATAATAAGAGCTTGACAACAAGAAATTGGGATGTTAAAAGCACATTCCACAAAATTCATTAAAGTTAGAAATAAGTTAGGCTATCTCAAATTTTCATAATTAATTCTACTAATGTTCAAAATTTACAATTTCATTTTATGCAAGTTTTTATAACTTTTATCTTATAAAAAAAAGTTCAAAGTAAAACTAAAATGACTTTTTGCCAAATTATTTATTTTGACAATTTGGGATGCCTTTATCATATTTACAAAGTTAAAAATTGGTTGACAAGTTCATTATGCATTTAAAGAAAAAATACCCAAAAACACATGCACCCAAAAGTGCACCAAGAAATAATGTTATAGGTGGTACTTCAAAATTTTCCTTTTTTGAAATGCATAAAGTCATCTATTTCTAAGCTTCAATGTTTAAATATGATGCTACCATAATTAATACCATGTGCACAACTAGAAATATATGTGGAAATAGATGCCCAATTGTTGTTAACGTCCTAATTTTAAATGTATTCTTGATTTTCAAGTTAATTATATAAGGTGGATGTTACAAAAATATGGTAGGTTGATATTTCCCTCCAAAATGAAATGCATCTACCTATTTAATTTTTTTTTTTAATCCTCTCAAAATATAGAAAGAAATATGGAACTTTGCAATAATAAGTCATTAATCATGGGTCCAATTTACTATAGAAAATGGATGAAAGCACAATGAAATATACACCTCCTAATCCTTGTCAAGAAAAATGTAAAGTAGACGTAAACTAAGCTTTAATATATTAAAATTTAGAATATTATTTATTTCAATGATCAATATGAACATGTTTTTTGAATTTATGTCAATAATATTGAAAAATCACATGTTTAAAATAAATTTAAGTATATTTTAAAAAAAATTTGGGTTGTTTAAATAAATGAAATAAAAAAACAAATAGATGAAATATTGGATGTTATTTAATTTCTTGATTAATGCCACTTAAAATTTACTTATATTTTTCAACTTCTAACATAAAAATAAAAATAAAAATATATCAATCTATTAATGTAAAATATTTTTCAACATAATTCCACCAATCAATTTCAAAAATACTTTTGACCTACTTTTAGTACATAAACATTTTTCAAACTTTGTATACAACATTTTATACATTCAATATTTAGCACCATGATGGTTTGACAATGGTTTAAAAATATGACTATAATTTCTTGGATTATTTTTTGTGTATACTTGATTGTGCTTTCATCTAAATATAAAAAGTTTTCAATGTTCTATGAGTTGACAAATGATCTAGAAAAAATATATACAATCCAACATAATAATTTAACATCACAAGTTTTTTGGGCCACAATTTGAGAATAAAAGTCATGTGAATTTTTTTTTTTAATAAAAATCCTTCATCATTGCTACAACAAAGTGTGTCCTTGTACACCAAATATTTTCATTGGATTTTAAATGAATTCATTGGTCCCACTTAACAAAACCTAATGGGGATGTAGGGAATTCATCAATCCATTAAACAAAAATTAATTAATGAACTATAGTCACATTTTATAAGAATGATATCTATATGTGTGTCATATGCGTTCTACATGCACAACATTTTTGTTTAAGCAATACAAACCTATGAAAAATTTGTCATGCACTCCTATGTTAACATTTATAATTATCATTGTCATCACACATACAAAACATAAAATGAAAATACCTTGAATGGTACACCATGTCCAAGCACAAATGGTTAGTCACCTACAATGAAAACAAGCCCAATATTTTCACAACACATAAATGCAAAAACTAACATTACACACAAAACACATAGAAACTTATAGAAAGTGATTTGAAAGCACACAAACTGGGATTATATTCCATCCACAAAATATTTTGAACCCCATTCACATTCAAGAACTAATTCAACATTAAAACCCAAATAATTAAGCTAACCTAATTTATCCTTAATTAACTGAGACCTAATCGAACCATTGAACTACCACATCTAACATAATAAAATTTGCATTATTGCCAAATCACGGCCTAAAAGATTTGTGATGAATGCATGGGTAATGACCAGGGGTGAGTAATAGTGGCATTTGCCACTATTACCAATATTACGCTAATAGTGGCATGTCTAGATTTTTATTAGTGGCACCAAAGTGGCACTAGTACTAGAGTGTAGACAAACTCCATATAGAGCAAAATTATTACTTCTTGGTAGTGAGTTGGAGCAGCCGTTTGTGCTGCTGGGCATGAAGGACACACTCGAGCCCAAAATCAGAAAGGCTCTGCTTGAAAATATCCTTCTCGCGCCTCAGTCTGGAGAAATCTGCTTCCACTGTCGAAGTGCCGGGAAAAACCGAAGCCAAGCCTCCAGCAAATTCAAACAGAGCCGGAAACCGCGATCCAAGAAGACCCCAACCATCCATAAACGAAGTTTTGTGATTGCAGGCATCGATGACTAATCGCA
>Ga0116227_10006851_pt1 | contig 22743 bp, 19 predicted proteins | sample S1TSphgellanicum_FD_89693 | JGI IMG/M metagenome (GOLD analysis project Ga0116227, IMG submission 89693) | Host-associated microbial communities from peat moss isolated from Minnesota, USA - S1T2_Fb - Sphagnum magellanicum MG | ecosystem: Host-associated > Plants > Peat moss > Unclassified...
GTATAATTGTAATGTAAGATATTTTATTTTCTAAATTATTAGGTATCGATTGGGGGGGGTGGGGGGGGAGGGGGGGTTGGTTGCCCGAACAAGGGGAAGACGACAGTGCACGGACTTGTCCCCTTTTTCAGTGCACAAAGATTCGTTTTGTTTGTTTGTTGGTTGGCTCTCTCCTCCCCCCCCCCCCAAACAAACACCCCTTTTGGGATAGAGACCGTATTGTGATGCACCCACACAAACAGGCCAAAGTTTGGTACCCCTACATTCGACTATCATATGTAGTCGTCCACTATAGAAACACTACGGTCTCATCTCAGGTGACAAATTATGTCATTTTCTTGATCACATTATATGGCATAATCTTCCTGGTCATCATCATAATCACTTATAATAATGACTAGAATGATCTGTTGAACATGATTATTATTATTATTATTATTATTTTCTGAATTTGCAATCTCAGACCTTGATGTCATGGAATGGTCTCGCCCTTGCCCATTATGTTGAGTGTGTTTGTTGTCAGGATTGGCCTACCTTGGCTTTGCCTCGCACCTTACCCAACATAATGGGTAGGGGCTTGACCATTCCAGTGTAACAGAAGGATTCCGGTGTAACAGAAGGATCCACTTGGACTTCACCATAATAGTGACCAAAATCTCTATTCAACATGATTTTGTTAAATTATTTTTTTGCTGGATTTGCAACCCCAGACCTTAATGTCATGGAATGGTCTTGCACTTGCCCATTATGTATGTTGGGCGCGTTGCCACGCTTCCCCCTAACGGCTCGCCTGGCACCTTAGCCAACATAATGGGCACAGACTTGACCATTCTGTATGACATTTCCGGCATAAGAGAAGGTTCTACTTGGGCTTCACCATGTTTAACAACCCATGTATTTCCAATTTAGTATGTTGAATGTTTATCATCCATATGGATGTCATTTTAAAGGGCAGAGCCTAATTATGTGACCAGCCTTTTGCTTTCTTTTGGGTGGGGGGCAGTTTTCCGCTGCCCGAGCTTCCGCGGGAGGAGCTTCTCGCCCTCCCTTGTCTGCGGCTTTATTAGTGCGCTTCGTGTCCATTGTCTCCTCTTTCGCACTTCTCTCTTCTCTCTTTCTCTCGTGCTCGTGATTTGCAGTCAGGGGGTTTGTGTGTGTGTGTGTTTACACGCTTGATTCAACTCCTTCTCTGTGGCTTTCCAAAGAGCCATTCTGAGCCAGAGGGGAGGAAGGATCATCCATGCTGTTATTGAGTTGCGATTGTGATCTCTCTCTCGTTGGTCTTTTCTTGTCGTGCTGAGATCCGACGTCTTATTGCTGGGAGTTTTTGTCAAGGCAGGCTTTGTGCCGACGATTGCTGCCTGTTTTGGGACGGGGGAAGTTCGCGGTTTCAGTTTCGGTTGATAAAATACGTCCGGCCCGTGGGAATTCTTTACTTGCGTTTTGTTGTTTTGTTGTTCTGCGGGAGAAAGGACCGGGGGGGGGGGGCGGGGGGGGGCGGGTTTTTGGGGTATTTTTGCTGCGAGGTTTTCGTTGGAGGGCGGTTGTTTTTTTGTTGTTGTGTGGATGGTGGGGGGTGGGGGGGGGGGGGGGGGGGGGGGGGGGGGGGGGGTTGGGGAGAGGTGTTTTTTGTGGTATTTTAGCACGAGAGTTTTCAGTGAAGGTACGTTGTTGCTCAATTTATATGTGCCTCTTGATTGGCTGCTGGATTTTCTGTGTATGAGAGTATACTAGTGTGGATTTCGCCTTCAAACTTTTTCATCTTGTTGTCGATTTCCAGCTCTTCAACTCCAAGATTCATTTCTCTTTGCTTTTTGTTATAGAATTCCTCTGTTGTTTGCTGTGTTTTCTGATTGGCGGCGAAGCGAATCGAATATCCTGCGACTTTATAACAGTTGTTGTTTTTGCCACGGTTTCATAATTTGAAGATTGCCTCTTGCATTCGGGAGATAGCAGTCTGTTTCTTTCCTTGAAAATCAGTGTTTTTTGTGTCCTACTGCTTGCTTTCTTTGAGGAACAGCGTTTTTTTGGTATCCTACTGCTTGGCGGTCTCCCTTATCGACTCGTGGTTTGAGGAGACATTGGAGAAAAAGAAAAGCGTATCTTCGAGACACAGGTGACTGCGAGACAGGCTTCTGCGCTGTTGCAGATTGAAACAAGAGTCCAGCGTTTCTTCTGATTCATCCAACGCTTTGCAGTCCTCGTGGAACCTCAATAGCTAGTCTTCTTGAAGGGTGTCCCTCAGTCGCTCGGTTTCCCTTGTTGTGCTGGATCTGTCTACTGCTTGCTACTAAAGGAAGAAGGTCTATTCGTCGTTCAGTAGTGTGCGTTCATTCTCTTGGTAGTTCACATAATTTCTCCTTGTTGCTCCTCTTTTTCCGCCTTACTGTCTGCGAGAAGCAAAGTCGTGGTGGCATATGATACATTACAGTTTTTGTCTTGGTGTTTATCCTACTACAGTCGTCTCCTTCTTGATTCTTCTTGCATCCCTACTACTACTGCTCAGACATCTGGAGCGTCAAGGTCTTCTCGTTCCGTGTCCAACTTTCCTACTTCTTCTCCTCCTCCTTGACGACGATGATAATGCAGTAGCTGATCTCCCTCCATACGTCCAACCGGAATTCCAATTCTGCTCCAATCTCTCGGACTTGCACTTTGGAGAAGTCATTTCTTAGAACTTGATACACTCTTGGATTCAAAATTCCATTTTTTACTCTCCTTGAGAAGACCAAGTCTTCTTCAATTCAGTCTGCAACATCTCATAGAGATGGCATGTCCGTGATCAGAGTAGAATTCTTGGAACCAATGGTGCAAGCTTTCTTTCTTCATCTTCAGCTTCATGCATCATAGCCGGGAGAATTTGGCTTCATCTTCTGAGACAATTACTGTCTGACGGCAGTGAAGGGAATTGTTGATTGAGTTCTCAGCAGAGCACATTCAACTACCATCAGCCTGATTGACGAGGAGTGCATAGCAGACAAGTCCAAAACTGGTTGTAAAGAATGTACCAAATTAAGAAGTATACATCAAGCCCCCCAGGGGGGTTGATGCCACACCGGCCACAGACTTCACCACACCTTGAGCGGCCGAGTCTTTATGCTGCCAGCTTAGCAGCTCATGGAGTGAATGCAGCTGATCCAAAGCCACGCTTGCGTTGGACACCAGAGCTTCATGAGCGTTTTGTCGATGCAGTAGCACAGCTTGGAGGTGCTGATAGTAAGTTCCTTTCTCACCTTCTCTTCTTCTGAGAAGCTCTATGCATCATCTCACATCCCATGTATTATTCCACCAAATACGTGATCTACCCATTGATGAGAAGCTGCATCAACATCAGTTGCAAATCAGCAAAGTCCTATATGAGCCATAGTATGATCAATCCACAAAAATGAATCTTCTTTTTCCCACAAGTTTATGTACCAGAGGTATCTTATTTCTGATTTGAGCACATCTCCTTGACCTGATTCTTGCATTTGTAAAGCATGCTAAATCAACACTTGCTTATGAAAAATGGTGCAGAAGCAACACCTAAATCTGTGATGCGAGTTATGGGTGTAAAGGGTCTCACACTCTACCACTTGAAAAGCCATCTCCAGGTCAGTAATTGGTTGAACATTGACTTGTTGATCAAAGCTTTCAGTTCTGGAGGGCTGGTGTTTTTCCTTGTAAAGAAAGTGGAAGTACATGTGTCATAATAGATTTTGACTCAACAAGGTGATTCTTGTCTCACAGAAGTTCAGGCTTGGGAAGCAACTTCACAGAGATACAAATATTCATGAAGCCAATAAGGATGGACCCCGTGGTATGCTCTTTTTTATGTCCACTCTTGAGAATTGCATGCCGTTGTTTTGTTTCAATCTGACTTCCATTTGGGTGGGACAATCAGCAGATTGTGTTCTGTTGTAAATACCTGGATGTGTACAGTGTTGTCGATCTCTTCTTGAGAGGAACTTAGATTGCTTTATGCTCTAAAACTTGCAAATGACTGTTCAGTCTGTGTGTGTGACTGTGTGTCTTTTGGTAGCCTTACTGGCCTGATGAGTTTTGCTATTTGCAGGGTCTTCAGATATGCGATTATCAAGCAATGTTGCTTCTGATAGCATGGCCACACTTCAACCAAAGCATCCTCAAGAGTATGTGACAGTCATCAGCTTAGTGTATTGTCATGTTTTGGTTTATTAGCATGTTAGTGCTTACAGAATACTATTCAAAACAGCACCCCCATCCCCACAAAATTCCCTTACAGCCTTCTCTACTGCAGCTAGTCATTTTGAAAGTATCTTCTGGATTCAGATTGCCCTAATAGTTGTTCATAATGCAACAACCTGACAAAACATCTTTTCTACTTACTCCTGGTGACCAATATACAGTAACTATGCGCATATAAATTTTGGGTGCAAGCAATGACTGATGTTTATCATGGTGGAATTTTCAGTGGCATTGAAATTACAGAAGCAATTAGAGTGCAAATGGAAGTGCAGCATCGCCTACAGCAGCAACTTGAGGTATCTTTGGTCCTTTCTTGAATTGTCAGTTCAGTTCAACCTTTTGCTGACTATTTGATGCTCAAAACTCCTCACACAGCATAAGTCCTATGTCTTTTGGATGTTTTGTATCAGAAGATTGTTTTTCCATATATTCACTTTTGGTGTTTTTACTTGACCAATGCAATGGAGTTGACACCAGTGGTTGGAGTTGGATGCAGGTTCAAAGAAGCCTCCAATTACGGATTGAAGCACAGGGCAAGTATTTACAATCCATTTTGGAGAAAGCAAAGGAAACATTAGCTGGACATGCATCCTCGTCTCCAGGGCTGGAAGCTGCTCATGCAGAGCTCACTGAGCTTGCATCCAAAGTCAGTAATGACCCCTTGGGCCCATCTTTCTCCTGGATGAACTTGCCTGGAATAAACAATCCTGAATCTTTGCAACACGCTGTGGATCCGCGAGGGGGTGCATCATCCCTACCGCGGCAGCAGCAGCTTCCTCGCCAGCAGTCAAGAGTATCAGACTCCTCATCACAGAAGAGCTACCTGACCAGTCTCACAGCTAACCCTGAGGACAGTGGGGGTGCTTCAGGATGTGGCGAGCAGCAGGCAGCAACGGGTAAGAAAAGAGCTTGCAGTTCCTGTACTTATTCAGAGGATGATGATGGTGAGGGGCAGCAGATGGTCCAGCTTCGCGAGATGAATGCTAACTTCCCACCCATGCAGGGATCCAGCAATGCTAGAGCTGAGGATAGGCTTGCTAAGGCTGCAGCCGCTCTGAAGGGCGTTACCGAATTGAAGGGTCCCCCCTCATGGTCTGTAGCTTCACGAGACAGTCTCTCATTGAGTGCTGGGATTGGGGGGGCAGAAGGAGCAGGTGACAAATCTTCTCCTGCAGATGGTAGCATGGGTCGATCCAAAGAGACCATCTCTAATTCCCATGCTTTCATGATGAAGTCATCAGAAGGAGGGGTTTCTGCACTTGAGAGGCCCACACCCAGGAGGGGTACAATCCAATCACTGGTGGAGGAAAGAAATGCAGGTGGTGGATCTCCCCATACTTCAATTACTGGTTCATCACTACAGGTGACAACTAAATATTGTAGTAACATGGGAGCACCCCATAGACCAGCTCAAACACCCACATCAACAAATATGAAGGTAGGAGGAGCTCTTGATCTAAATTATGGAAATGGGATCTCAATGCCTAGAGGTAGTGAGCTGGACCTTAACACTCGTGGCTGGGAACGGTGAGTCCCCAACTTCAATAGTATTACTTCCTCGTGTGCAAAGCTTTCTAGGAAATGTACCATTCAACTTCAGTAGTATTACTTTCTCTTGCATGCCAAGCTTTTCTGGCAATGTATTTGTTGCTGCTAATAGGTTTCCCTTTCAGTCTTGAAACCCATTTGGTTTTGATCACAGGTAAGTTTCCAGCACTACTTATCAGTAAAACAAAATCAGTGTCTGACATTTTTGCAAAGGATTCCCCATTTTGAATAACCACTATTTAAATGCAGCTTTTCAGGTTTCCTAAAGACCTGGTCCAAAAATTCTAGTGTAGTTAAAAGGCACCTTACAATATAACAAAACGCAAAATGCATCCCTATTCTCATCGAGTGCTTTCATTGGATTTTGAGTGAATTCATTAGTCTCACACAGTACCAATTGCAAAACTAGCGAAATCGAAACCAATGAATTCACTAGTTATTGAACGGGGACTAATGAACTGCACCCACATTTTGTAATAATATTATTTAATATTATTTTTCATGTAAGAAAGATGAACATTTGGGAAAATGTAATGTCAACTCTCCACGGGCATTTCATTTTTCCTGAAATGCTGCCCTCCTTTTCTTCAGTGATACCCACCAGGTATCACAGAAAAACAAATTATTAAAAAAATGGAGCATTTCTTGAGGCTAGGTCAAAAGTCCTTGACAGCAGGCTTGGCTTTATTGGAATTGGGCCTGCACTTGGGCTTCATCTCATGTTGGGCCTTATTCCAGTAAAGCCCTCTCTCTACCTCAAGGTTTTGTCCTACACATAAAGACCTATGGGGAAAATGTGTAGTGTATTTGGATGTAGCCTTAAAGAGCATAATTGTGCATCTACAAAGGGCTGTGCACTTTTTTTTCCCCTAATATCCAGTAGGTATCTGCCCTAGGGTGGGGGCATTCTCAAAATAAGGGTCTTACGACAATAGCTGAGTCTGGCCTCGCATTTTGGGAATGTGCCCCATCCATGGGCTTTACCTATTGTAAAGCATGAGGAAAAACTCATCGTGAATCAAACCTACTTAAGATCACGAGTTATATGAATGGGAGGGTTCTTATGCCTAATCCTGAATCGTGCAAGGGTTCTCACATTTATAAGTAGGCATAATTTCCATCCCATCCTTGAGGAGTAGGCATAATATCAAAACTCTCAATTTCTAAGAGGGAAATTCATGGATGTAAGAGGCCCTCCACATACACTACAAATTTTCTCTGAGTGCTTTGTTGAGTGTCTCTATGGCAAGGACAGTAGATCAAACCCAAGGGACAAATGCAACCTAAGGGTGTGTGTGTTCCTTGACAAAAAGGAGCATTGAAAACCCCACTTGTTTGTTAGTTTTGATTGACCAACCATAATGATTGACCCACATGGTGATATTTAAATTGTTTCTCACTTTATATGTTCTATCTTTTCTTGGTTATAAGTGAGAAGTTGAAGGACATTTTGTTTATACTCCGAATGTGACAAACACTATTGTGACCCCAAATTGAGAATGTGAGTGGAAATGCTTTTAAGAATAGAAATTATGTAAAATGATTTATACATCCAATCATGGCTCATGGTTCTCACATGTTTTGTCTCAATTATTTTGTTGTTCATGCAAAACCCCTTCAAATGTTAGGCCCTTGAGGCAGCTCTATTGGGAAATATTTTTCAACATTTAGAATTAGGTGACAACTTAAAAAACATCTATGATTTTTCAAAATGTGACAAATTTTTTTTGTAAACCTTGTGAAACTTTATTGGAAGACATTTAAAGGTGGAAGAAATGGAATGGAAAATTTGAAGACCTAAAGAGGTGTCGGTCAATAATTGACCTAAATCCTATTTCAGTTACCAAGTGCAAGTTAATCTTTAATTGACATTTGACCAAAACAATCCCAATCCAAAAAATGGACTAACTTTTGGTAAATGTGCTTAAAAGCCATGAATTTTGAAAATCCAATTCTGTGAGTTGTAGAGAATTTCAAGTTGAATTTTTTAATGAAAAATGAGAGATTTGGATGAGAACTGAAGAATTGTCATCACTGAAAGTTTACATTTCTTTAGTTTTGATCAACCTTCAAAATTACAAGTTTTTGGAATCTTGAATTGAGCTGTTGCACTCCATTTATCATTAAAAAAATTGTTGGTAAATAGAAAGCATGCATGTGAATCACATGAAAAAAACATTTGTTTCAAAAGGAGTTGAAATGAATGAGTAATGAATGGTCAAAATTGATCATTTAAGAAAAAATTAAACAAAAATTTAAACATTGACTTTCATCCTTTTTGGGACAAACAAATTTTTTGAACAGTTTGAGAATGGCACTCCATCCTTTGATTCAACTTTTGTTTACAAAATGCTGAAAGCATTTACCTTAAGGGTTATGACTAGTGTTTTATTTTTCAAATTTCAGATGTTACATCATTGACTAGCATCCCAAGAAGGATTTAGCAGTAAATGACAACAAGTTTTAGAACTTATTTAAACTTGGGGTTTTTTTTTTGTCAATTTTGTGATGCAGCTAAAGTGGTGATCATCCATACAATGATTTAGTCAATTTTGGCTACATACTAGAAATTAAAGTAGAAGAAAATCAAAATCCTTCAATATTATTGGCTAACTACTGGAACTTATGATAAAAATCTGGCGATTTGGAGATTTTTTCTTTGAAATCTGGTGAGTTTAGGCCATTTTTTCAATGAAAAATTCCTTATAGAGGTCAAAATCATTTTTTTCAGGTCAAAATTTTGCAAAATTTTGTCAACCAAATATAAAAACATTAATCTAAACAATACAAAAACTAGTTTTTAAACTACTACCAAACTAAAGGCAGGGTCCAAATGTGGCCAAAAAAATTCCAATTTTTTTTTTGCAAAATTTGGAATTTAAAAAAAGGGAATATTGTGACATAATATTTCTTATAATTTTTATTTTTCACATTTTGACGAAAATTTTCAAAAAGTAACAATGGTTATGATTTAGTGGTGTAGCCCATGTCTAAAACCTTGGGACCTCAAAAAAGGTTCTAGGATCAAACCCATTGGGTGTAGTAGGTGAAAGCCATGCCAACCTTTGGCTACTAAGCTTGGCTTGAGGTGCCAATGGCTTGTCGATTGAGCCTACATTATGCTTCAAAAGAAAAATTAAAATGATGAAAACATTAAGCAAACAAAACTTCTCGCTGACTTTCACATTAGTGTTGCATAGAGTAGCTTAGAGCGTCCTATCATGCTGGGCAACTCACAATTTTGGTATAGCGAGCAACCAAAAGCAAGAAGCTCTTGAAGGGTAGCCCTACTCAAAGGTGTGCCAATTACAATCCATGTGTGTCAAATTTTGAAACCAATGCTCCCAATGAGAAGTACTAATATAAAGGGCCCATGCAAGGTGGGACTTGATTTGGTAAGGCCTAACCCTGAGGTCCTTAACTCGCATAAAGCCCTTCCGGAAATTGATTTTCCTGTGGTATGCTCCTGGGTACACACACACACACGAAAGGAAAGAAACCATGCACAAAAAGGGGGCCATGTTGCAAAAACGAAATGCCCTCCAAAGCCCCCTTTTATTACAAAATTATTGTTTATTAAAAAATGCCTCCAAATACACTAAAACTTTTCCAAGAGTGCCTTTTGTGGTAGGTATAAGATATAAGGTACATATGTTCCAAGAGTGCCTACATATTGACCTCACCTACTGACCTATTTATAGATTCATTTAGGTTATTTATTTAACTACTTATGTTATCAACCCACCAACATACTTACCCATTTAGGCTACCTACCTATCAAACCTATTAAATTAAATCGGTGCTGAAAGTTTCGGAGGAATTGGAGTGTGCCTTTGGCGTTGTTGGAAAGATCTTGATGAGCAGGATTTAATGGAATTTATTTGGTAAGATTTGGATTCAGAATGTGGGAGATATTGATTTTTAAGTGATTTCTGCTGCAGCAAATCCAAATAAATTCCAAAGAACCAGGTTTTGGAAGGAAAACTCAGTTGAGGACTTTGTAACACTTGGGCCAACCGGACACACCACCCTAATCTAAACTAACTAGGCTACCTACATACCTATGTATCCACTTACTTGAGTTAATTACCTATTTAAACTAGCTACTTATCTAGACTACCTAAGTTGGTTTTCACACAGGCCAGGGCGAATTGACCCCACATTGGGATCATGGTAAAAACCCCAAAACCCATTTAAATGGCCATATTAGGGTTTTAATGGGTTTTGAGGTTTTTACCATGATCCCAATGTGGGGCTCTTTTCGCCTTGGCCCTTCACACAAAGCAACAAACAGGGATTGAGGAGTTAACTAGTTTGACCTCAAGTTCAAGAAGTTTTTTTCAAATTTGATCGGCTATCTTTTTGTAAATCAAAACTGACAGTCCCAATTTCAAGTTTTTATTTCAGGAACGTGCCCCTTCCTCCTCAAGTGTTACCCTACCCGTAAGGATCTCAAAGAGGGTTCATAGTGAAAACTGAGGGCACCTTTACATGGTGCAATTTTCGCCCTTTAGATGTGCGTTCTTAGCTGCGGTTTTGAGCATCTGAGTTTGATCTAAAGAAGCTCAAGGTGAGTTTTCGCAAAAGAAATGGGCGTTTGATTTGTTCTTTGGGTGCGGCAAAACTCAAAAGGCGTATGTAGTCTATACTTATATGATCTTACTCGATTTAAGATGTGAAGCAAAAGAAGAAGAATAGCTCACAATTATGTGTGAACAACTTGGAAACCAAGAAGCTCTCTTGGTTTTGATTGCCCCAACCATCTTCTCTCACCTTGGGGGCGATGAGGATGGTTTGAGGAAAGAGTTCTGCAAGCGACATTGGTTGGGGTGAGTGGAGAAGGAGAGGAGATGGTGGCCCCACTTGTGTAGTATGCTCAATGGTCAACACTCGCACCCCAAGTTGATGGAAGTTATGGAATTGTAGGAAGCATTGTTGTTTTGTGACGAAGCTCCTTGACCATGGCAGCCACAACTAGGCCTACAATCGTTGGCAAGCTCTTGCAATGGTAGGAAAGTCTTCGTCCCATTTTTATTTATTTATTTATTTATTCCAAGGGGGCGCAAAGGGGGGCTGCTTGGGGTTTTACTTCTTAGGGGTTTTGGGTGTAACCTTTTTTTTTTCCTAGATGCCTCCTTCTTTACGTCCCCCGTCAATTCGAAATACTCCTATGTTCTCATTGTTCTAATATTTACATTTTAAGTGGTCTCTTGAATAAGCCTCGGCAAGGTAAGGTAAAAGGTTAACGGGTAATACATTGTCTCCTACCCTTACCTTACCATTACCCTTACCTGATTCGCCCACGCCTACCTTTACCTTTACCTTTCCCTACCCCTTCAATCGAGTAATTACCCAGTAAAATGTTCGAATTGTATTATGTGGGACATTTTACTCAAAGATTGACTTGAGAGAACAAGACTCACAATTGTTGGGCTCGTGTAGCTCATCTTTTGAGAAACCTACAAACAGAATCAAGTAGGTTTGTAGGTTTGAGAACAGACTGTGGCGGACTCAAGCCTGATGGTGGGCTCCGTGCGGACTGACGACAGACTCCATTAAGGCACTGGGGCCATAATAAATAATTTACCCAGTTACCTGTAATTACCGGGTAATCGGGTAATCCGTTTGGCTTTACCTTTACTCTACCTGCTACCTTACCTGTTGCCTTCCCTTCATCCTTTACCACTAATTTTTACCGTTTTACCAGGTAACAACCGGTTGTCTACCTTACCTTGCCGAGGCCTACTCTTGAAGCATGTCAAGAGTGTTCACCCTCCTATTAGCCTCATTCCCCAAGTTAGCTAAGTTTTTTTTCTTTGCAAATATCCTCCCTTCCTATGCATTTCCTTGGTTATATTCCTTTTGCTTTTTCGAGTTGGTTTCATGCCCAATCTAATTCCATTTTGGGGCTATTTAAGTTTCGTTTCGTGTGTCCTCGTTTGTTTTATAGGATCCTTCAAACCATCCAGGACAAAGTCAAACAAGCTTTTCGTTTACCCCTTGATCGAATTGCCTGAAACCCGACGAACGAGTTAACGTGGTACCTATTCCTCCAATTGCTATGTTGGTGTTTGCACTATATTCAAAGTGGTTGTTCAAATCAACGAAAGGTTTGTGCTCACCTTAAGAGGTTTATGGCAAGTGACTAATCTTCCCTTTAGGAAAAGTCTTCATGTGCCTTATGTGCGCCCCATTCTTTTCATTCATGGGAAGATTCTTCAACCATTCGTTTTTATCAATGTCTAATTTTAGGGAGAGCCAGTGAATATAGTTATGCTACTAGAACTTTCTAACCCATGATGCCAACTATTCCTTTGGAGGACACCATTGCTACCCTGCACCAACTACACCCCCCTCCTTCAAACCTTATCCCTCCACCTATTTTTTACTATTAACCTAAACACATTTTTGTCTTAGATAGGATTTTATTTGCCTAAGTTTTAACCATTGCTCCCCATTTGTTTTCAAATGGGCTCCAAATTGGTGGTGGTGTTGTTGTTGCTAGTGGGGATATCCTTAGGTTGGTGGCTTTAGTGATGGGGGCTAGCATATTATTGGTAATGGCAAAAGACATTAGTGGTGTTCATCTTATTGCCATGGGTGAGATGTTTCTTCGATTTATTAATCGTTCCATTGTCTTACAACTTTAGGGGCCGTTTCAAAAGCACCTATTCCCCCACCAATTCGGAGTTCAACCCCTAAAGGCTATGAAGCCATCCCTTTTGGCATTCAAACCCTCTTTGACTTACACCTTAATTGGGTCGTGATGTAGGTTGACATCGAAAACACTTTTAATATTGTTTCTCAAATTGTTATTTTTTAAAAATTGTGTGATGTCGAAAGGCCTTTGGCGAACATTGTCCCCTTTGCTTCGTGCTTGAAGATGACTTAATAATGGTGACCCCTTCCACATGCCGCCCATGCTGGTAGTAAAGAGAAAAATGAATGCCATAAAACAACATAATAAGGTAATCCCTTAAGAAGTCCTTTATTTGTTTTGGCCCATTATTAAGCTCTCTTAGAAACCATCTCATGGGCCCCCAACTATGTTTTTCCATCCCTAGCAAATGATACCCACATCATGGGGCTTTTGAATGAAATTACCTTTGTTGACGCACTCCCAAGCTCCTTGATAGACTCAAATGTGGGTCTAGGGTGAAAAATAACGAAAGGATAAAAAGTTGGGGCACGCTCCTTAACTCACAACACTTCGAAAGTAGAAGGGCGTGCTAGAGCTCTAGGATGGGGACTAGGAAAAGTGACAAGCAAGTCAATTACTCACACAAACCTACACAAACCAAACAACAAGTTGGTTAGTGCGTAGTTGGAACACTTTTGGTGCACGAACGAACCATGGGCAAACACGAACTCACAATATTCACCATGGCTCGAACTTGGGGGAACCCACCACCTTCCCCCTTATAGTATTCTATGTGCCTAGCCACGAGGCCAGCACCCAAATGTCATTTTGTCTTGGGACTCTCAAATTAATGTCCCAAAATTCCCAAAATTGGAACTCCCGTGACTTTGAAGGCCCATAACTTTTTTTTGCAAACCTTTGATTGAGATGAGGTTTGAAGCAAAGTTGTAACCCTCATTGAAAACTTTCCAAAGGTATGTGGCACGCCACCTACACATAAATAAACCAGGGTGATTCCCGACTTTTAGTGGTTGGGAATCAAATTGACAGTCTGATTCCCAACCCTTCTTTTGGCCATAACTTGTGTTTTAAGTACCCAAATGGGTCATGTAAGCCCATTTTAGGCATCTACATTCCAAGAGTTTTCTAATGATATAAGGAACTTTTTAATCCAATGAGTTTTGACCCCCTACAATTGCCTTCTAAAAATTTGAGAGTCCATCAAAACTCTAACTCCCAAAATGGGAACTCACTTGGGAGTGTGAGGGTTTATTCCTTCACACTCTCCTACATTCTCGGGAGCATGAAATGTGACTCCCGAGCTTCACTCTTGGCCCGCACCTTTGCAAACCTTTACCTTGATCGTGAACCTAAGGTTAGGGTTGCGACATCCGCCTTTAACCACCTTTCAACCCAATTAGCCCTAGTTGGGTTAAGGTCAAGATGTTAAAATGCAAACTTTGAAGTCCATCAGGGATTTCTCCAAGCATAGAAATTCCTCAAGACTACACCTTGGTCATAAAAATTTTATACATTTTAAGAATGCTAGTGGGTTCTCAAAACTTTGCCACACATTTTTTGGATGAAGATTTGTTTCAAGACATGTCGACAATCTTTCTCTCCTAGGAGACACCTAGGTTACTTTGGGCATTTTGTCCTCATGTGTAGTTCGTCAACTTTCTTATCTCACATTAATAATACCTCCTTCTTTTTTTCATGTCTATTTTAGAAAGTTTCGATGGGAGAGTGATGAAAATATGTGGGGACAATATGGGTCCAAAATCATGGGAGTTTTTTCAGGGCCCCTTAACAAGGTGTCAAGCACGATTATTGATATCCTTTGTTGGTATAGGCCTTATTTCTATGGAAGATTGTGCCCCATCTATTTTTCTAGGGAGTTGGGCTTTGGTGGCTCTATATTTGTGCTCTAGGTTTTGTATTTTCGATAGACCCATTTTGGAAGAGTATGTTTCTCAAGTTAAAGGGGGCCCACACCTATTTTAATTACATTAACCTTCCTCTTATAACTAAAAATATGCACCTTTCTTTTAAGCGTCTAGTAGTTACCAACGTTCCAGGTCTACATGCATCTTTGATAGACTTTCACCACAACACATCCCTTAGGTTTATTTTAGAGGATGACTCCATTTCCTCAACATCCAAAACTTGCATTCGTTCTTGTTCGGGCAAGGGGGCAGGGCTATGGTTGGTTACTATGCCATGTATCTGTTCGTTTTACATCGCACACTTTACTTTCATCTTAATGTTGTGTTTTCATATTGGTTTGATTCAACCTTTGGCATCTAGTCTTTTCACGTGTGAATGTGAACACGGGTTGGACGCATTTGGCACGCATTTAGTTCATTGCCCATTTCAAGGTCAACGAATAACCACACATGACGCCATCCGAAACATCATGTATGCTTTCGTTCGAAAGAGTGGGCACATTGTATAGAAAAAACAATGGTACGCCTTTACATCAAAAGTTTCATTACAAACCAATCTTTACATGACCCAAAAGGACTAGGTCTTTGTTGCTGATGTGGTTATTAACTCAACATGAGAGATGATGGCTTCGAATGTCATTAATTAACCAACAAATGCAATTGTGAAATTTAATGTCATTGCAAGATTCACAAGTATAGAGGGCTTCATGAGGGGCACCATTTTGTTCCAATGGCCATGAAGGTGCACAATGCACCTAAGCATGATATGGATTGTTTCATCATGGAATGTGCCCATCTTTTCCATGATAGACGATCAAGAGGTCTTTTATCTTCATCTTTTTGCATTCAATTTTTTAGGCAACGTGTTGGTAGTGCTTTTTAACATGTTTTAGCCTTTGTTATAAAGAAGAATATTGCGTTGGCAAGTGATGCGTGTTCTAGACCTCCCATTAGTATTAGATCTCACAATTTGTGTGCAGGTGACATTGGAGGGTCGTGGATGAGATAACTTCCTACCATGAAAGGACTAACTTTCTGCCTTTTTTTTTGTTCTTCTAGGTTGTTCGTCTTTGGCCTTTATTTGGCCTTCCCTTCTTGTCTCCCCTTTGATGGTTATGGCCATCAATCTTTTATTCTATTTTTTTCCCTCCAAGTGAGGCTCTTACGCATTTCAAGTCCCATCATCAATTTTGGCCAAATTGGTTGTGTAGGTTCTCAAGTAGAGTCACTTTAAGAATATCTCTATTGGGTCAAAACTTCCAACTCAAATAAATGAGCAGAACATAAGGCAAGTTCAAACCATGAGAGCTAAAAACAGGAAGTTGAGTGTTTGTTTTTTGATCAATTTTGTGATGTAACCAAAGTGCCCTTGGGTTGACCATCACTACAGTGGTACAATGGTAAAATCATAGAGACCCCACTCTGTGTGTAGCATAAGAGGAAACAGTTCCTTGATTTGGGACCTGGACCCTCAATTTTGGTCACCTGGACTTGGCGATAGGCCCTGGATTTTGGGCTTCGCTTCCTCGTTTGGCTTTGTTTCTCGCCGCTTCTTCGCTTTCGATTTGTTTGCTGTGGTGTTTGCAACGCATTTCTGTTGCGCTTGCTGTTGCCTAGGGTTTGAAGGTTGCGGGATTTGGCGGCCATGGCGCAGCAGTTATGTCATCGTACTCGTAGCTTGCTTCGTTTTTCGGGAATTGTTTCTTCCTCTTCCGCTTCTTCTTCGCTGATTCCACTATCAGATTCCATCATCCCGCGGCAGCAGCAGCAGAGGGCGGGTTTCGCGGGCGATGCGTTGACGGTGGATGTGCCCGTGCCCTTCAAAGCGCACAAGTGTGATGCGCCATCGCTTTCTGTGGAGACATCGGCGCAGGAGCTTTTGAGTTTCTTCAAAACCATGTTCACCATGCGGCGCATGGAGATCGCGGCGGACTCCCTCTACAAATCGAAATTCATTCGTGGGTTTTGTCATCTCTACGACGGCCAGGAGGCTGTGTGCGTGGGGATGGAGGCGTCGTTGACCCAAAAGGACTCCATTATCACGGCGTACAGGGATCACTGCATCCATTTGGGCAGAGGAGGGACGCTTTTGGAGGTTTTTGCCGAGCTGATGGGTCGTAAGGATGGTTGCTCTCTTGGGAAAGGCGGATCCATGCACATGTATAACAAGAAAGGAGGTTTCTTTGGAGGTAATGGCATCGTCGGTGCGCAAACGCCGTTGGGTGCAGGCCTTGCATTCGCTCAAAAGTACTTGAAGGTGGACGGCGTCACCCTGACACTGTATGGAGACGGTGCTGCCAATCAGGGCCAGCTTTTCGAAGCCATGAATATAGCCGCGCTGTGGAGCTTACCTGTCATCTTTGTGTGTGAAAATAATCATTGTAAGTATGGATTTCTAATCCTGATCCCCTTTGTTCTCTATGGAATCCTCCAACAAGAAGGAAAATCTTCCATGCATAAAACCCTAGAGTCAGCAGTCACCTGAATTTGGATCTTTCTTGTCCAACCTTCTAGATCGCTTTCCAATTTTTTCAGCTGAAGTATGTTCTATGCAACTGTCCAACTTGCCTCATCCAGCAGGTCATCTAGATCTGTCACAGGTTGCACAATGATTGCCACCCATTGTGCATTGACTTACAGCAGCAGTTTCCTTTGTCTCAATCCACATTCACCATGCCTTAAACTAAGGTGTACAAGTTTGGCAGGGCAGTCAGTATCTGGGCTGTGTCCCTTTACTCCATATCCTGGGATCTCTCAATTGAATTGAAATGTACTTGTTTTGAGCTCTCTGTTCAGTACCGTAGTCCAAAACCTAAGGTGTTGGCCATTCTTTTTCATGAATTAGATCTCTAATTCACTGTGTGTTTATAATGGCTGTAGTATTTCATCATTCTGGTATTACACATTTAGATCTCAACCTTTGTGCACTCCCTCTCTCAAGATTTCTGCTTATTGTTGAAATTAGAAGAAACCATAATACACAGTTTGGAGCAGAAAGCATCCAGGGTGCCCACCAGTTCACATAAGACCATGTCATCTTCTGATTCCAGTTTGAAAAGGATGCTCATTGCAAAAACTGTCATATTAAAGGTTGGGGAGCTTGTTCTGATTTTCTAGCTCTCCACTAGTAACTTTCTGAGCCAGGTTCACCAAGAACTCCGTCTGCTTTAAGGGCAAGATCTTCTGACCCTGAAAGTTGGAATATGCTTGTGTGACTTCAGATGGTATGGGAACGGCTGAGTGGCGGTCAGCTAAGAGCCCTGAATACTATAAACGTGGTGACTATGTTCCTGGGATGAAGGTCATACCCTACCTCATTTAAATCCTTGTGTTGCAATATATTGCATAGAATTGCCTCTTACCTGCAGCTTTCACGTCATTGCAGTGCTATGGTATTGAGCATAGGTTTGAAGGACTGAGTTTCTCTGTTATTCTGTGGGTGGATAACTCAGGTGGATGGCATGGACTGCTTGGCTGTAAAGCAAGCTGTGAAGTATGCTAAAGAGTATGCTCTTAAGAATGGACCTTTTGTAAGCTCCGTCTTCATCTACCCTCATTGTTCAGACTCCAATTTGAATTTGCATTTATTTGTTTAGATTTAAGGCAATTTGAAGTTGTTTTAAGTTGCACTATTTTTGTTCATTAACAAGTATTGGTATTGAAGGTGCTGGAGTTTGATACATATCGTTACCATGGTCATTCCATGTCTGATCCTGGCAGCACCTACCGCACCCGTGATGAGATTTCTGGTGTCCGGCAGGTTTGCAATCATCTTTCTTCACTGCCTGGATGAGCTATGAGCCGGTTCTATTAGAGACACATATTACTTTGCTTAATTGCATTGGGCTAAGCAGGTAGTTTCCTCTCCTCATGGAGCTGCAGGGAAACACTATAATGACACAATTGTGTTCTGTGGAACAGGAGCGTGATCCTATTGAGAGAATCAGGAAACTGTTGCTATCACTTGAGATTGCCAGCGTTGCAGACCTCAAGGTAGATTAACCCTCTGATCTGCTCTACTGGTATTGTTGCCACCCCACTGCTGCATTTGAGGGCAAGTTTCACTATTAATTGAGGGGAAATCATGGAACGGGAAAGGGCATTGCAGGACTGTAACACAGGGTGATGTTTTTGGGGGTGCAGACACTGGAAAAGGAAGCCAAGAGTGAAGTAGATGAGGCTCTTGCCAAAGCCAAGGTTGGTCTCCCAGATCCATTTCTTTTTCAAGGCACAATGTTACTGAGGGAGCTAAAGTTGAGACCTTTGTGATAAGGAGACTTCATGTTTAGACTTATGCAGGCTTTGAGATGGTCCTGCTAACTTTCTTCAAGCTGCATCAAATTACTAGCCTCACTCAACATCACCACTGCAGAATTGAATAATGGCTTGGATATCTATGTGCTTTATGCAGGAGAGCCCACAACCGGATGTATCAGAGTTGTTCTCTCACATCTGGGTGAAAGGTTATGGTGCTGAGGTACCTTCTGGTCACATCACTGCTCTTGTAGCTCACTATAGGTGCCAAATTATGGATAATGTCTGAAAGTAGCAGGACCTGGCAGTTATCTCAGCTGGACCACTCAGTCTTTCATTTGCATCACCTCACAAAAGGAGTCATGAATCCTGTTTCCTCCCCACCCACAGACTCATTGTTTTCAACACTTATGTTTACCAGTAGTAGAAATTAGATTGTGTCCAGGTTCTCCAAGGACTGTCTGCAAGATTACAATGACCAATACTGTTCACACTTTAGCCTCTACCCTGGTTTTTAGGGTTCAATGTGTAAGTCAGCTAGGACTATGCTGTCATATGCACAGTACAGCGACCATGTTGTCCCTCTCCAATATTTTGGCCTTCTGACTGAGGGTCATGTAAAGGGAGTAGTTGCACCTGTCTGCAAACACAATTCTTTCATTCTTTGAGGAGCTTTTGAGATGTTGCACATTGCACATGTGCATATTTTGCATTTGACCACAAGTCAATAATGCTTTCCATTGAGAAAGGTCATTTGACTGGTCACCCTGACACAGTCAGAAAGGTCAAACCTGTGTGTTGACCAGAGCTGTTGCACCAGATGGCAGTTTCCATGTTTGTTAGTCTTTCAGCGATACCTTTTGTGTCCCCATCCTGTACTGGTCTGGTCTTGCTTGACAAGGAAATTGTTGATATGTGTGATGTATGCCAGGCATATGGAGCAGACCGTAAGGAGGTTATTGTGAAGTTGCCATAAAAGTACCAACAGGTTATGCTAACATATTCCACAGACCACATTCGATATTGACAGTGCCATTAGTGTCCAATACTGGTAAGAAATCCTGGAGGCCATTCTTCCAACCACGGCTCCTTGTTAGGCAATAATTGTCGGGCTTCTCTATGATGAAGTCAAGATACAGGTTAACATCAGCTGCTCCTTGCTTACATCATCTGTAGCATAGTTTATTCAACATCGGTCTGTTTGGTGTTTTCACCTTTTGAGTCTTCAAAATGATTATTTCAAGGGCTTCTTATTTCAGTGGGTAGCTTTTCAAATCCCACTTTATCCTCTAAAGACCATGCTCATAAGGTTTGCCATTTTGTTTCTCTCACTCCTGCCTCTTTTCTTGTTTGGGTTTTTTCTTTTGCTTTTACTTTTTCTTCCTCTTTCTTTTTTGTGTTCATCTTTCTTCTGGGTGTGGATCCACTTGTCACTTTATAAGGTTTAAATCATTCTGGATCAGCTCTACCAAAGCACTATGTTCAAAAAATTTCATGAAATTTGGGTGCTTTGATTCATTTGAATAGGAAGGATTAGTCTTTTAAATGGCAACTTGAAGATGAAATTACATTTAAAGTTTAGAAAGTTCATCTTATTGTAATTCCTTAGTGATTATGGCAGTCTTTTCATGCCATTTTAAAGGTGGAGACACTTATATTGAACTTGAGTTGTTTTGTCATAATGCTATCTTTTTATCCTGTTAGTTCTCATAGTTATGATTTTTTTCTCACTGAACTGAATTATAGTATTTACAAATTTATTTGTTTTGGCATCAATGATGCATTTGAAAAGTTTGGCATCTATTTGAATTTGTTCACCGTCTCCTTGTGCACCTAGGACCATTGAATCATCCAGTTTGGTCAAGAACCAAGGAAGACATGCAGCACCAAAGTAGGGGACCTCTATTGACTATGAAAAAATCTTTCCAAACAAAATAAATATTGATGAACAACAGGAATGGATGTCAAAAATAATTCATTTTATGTGCAAAAAGATCCATTTTGCACCAACATTTGGGATCAAAAGTTCAAAAAACTATATTAATCTATGATTATGGGATAACTTGGTAAACCTAAAATCCTAAGTAGTTGGAGGTGTCTTTAGGTTTTGCCCAATTGCTCCCACCTTGCTCTAGTGATGTTCAGTCCCACTTGCTTTTCATGCTTCTAGTCTTATCGTTGACTAATGAGGATTTTCAAGCAATCTTGCTTGTAAGACTTCATCTATATAATTGTCATCATTTATTCCTTCTCATCCTTTGCTCTTGTGCTTCATTTTCGGTTCACTTCTTCCTTCAAACTTGAGTAAATACTTGATTTGTGTTTGCAAGTAGCGCAAAGCGTCTGCTACTCATCCTCATCAACATTTGTGACAGTGTGCTTGCAATCTTTTTTGTTGCAATGTGCTTATAACCTTTCTTGTTGTTGCAGTGTGCTTGCAAGTATTAGCAAGCTCATTTTGAACTTTTCATCCCTCTCTAGTTGATCACATGTTTGAGGCTAATATGTTGTTTTTGTTGGTCACCTCTTTCTACACACAAACCCACCACTTAAAATCGCTTCCTCTCTTTTGCTTCTCTCTGTACACCCAGACCCACCCTTTTTTTCCCTCACTGATTCTTACCAAAAGAATTTTTTACTCTTGTTGATTCTTTTGTTGTCACCTCTTTCTACACTACAACTCCTTTCCATCTCTTTCGAGTTTTCCTTTTTTTTCATCAAATCCTCTTTCTAAGCCTCTCTCACCTCTCTTTATGCTAGAACTACTTTCCATTCATCTCGGGTTTTTTTTCCTCGTTGAATCTTCTTTCTAAACCTATCTCTCACTGCCTTTCTTTATGTTGTAGCTCCTTCCCATCTCTCTTAGGTTAATTCTTTTCTCACCAAGTCCTCTATTTAATGCAACTCCCTTCCATCTTTCTTCGGTTAATTTTTCTTTTTCAGCAAGTCCTCTCTCTAAGCCTATTTCAACACTTCTTTCTATATTGTAGTTCCTTTTCGAGTTACTTTTTTTTTCATTGAATCCTTTTTCAAAGCCTTTCTTTGCATTGTAGTTTCATCTCTCTTGGGTTAATTTATTCATCAAATTCTTTCAAAGGATTTTCTTTCTCTCATCATCTCTTTATAAGCTACAACCCACTTCCATCTATTTGAAGACTTTTTTGAGATAAATTCTTCTTTAATTTTTTTCACCCCACCAATTTTGGTCTTACATTTTTTTCCCTTCAATTTTTGTCTCCTTGCCTCTCTATAAATTGAAGTTACTTCTCTCTAAAATTTTGCCTCTTTTTCAGGTATAACCTATCTCTAAGTTACATCCTCTTTCTAAGATCTTAGTTAGTCAACCCCATCTTGTTTGGACCCCCCAAGCTCTAAATCTCGCCTCAAACCCCCCCCCCCAACCCTTTTTTCATTATTAGTTTATCTAATGTTTTCTTCTTGTAGTTTTACTACATGTCCTTTTGAATGCATTTTGGCCTTAACCTTAACACTAGCCTTTATAATATATATAGTGGTGTTGTAAAATTGACACCTTTGTATCCAATAGGTGTCATGGACAATAAATTATAAAGGATTTTTTTTTAATTGAGAAAGATTATTGATAAATATGTTTAAAAGTTTCAAAAAAATTTAAAACTAGCAAAAGCTTCTAGAAGAAGTTTTTAAAATAATAATTGATATAAATGTTAAAAGATATATAATTAGCAAAATCTTTTCAAAGAAGTTCTAGAAGAGTAAATGATAAAAATGTCTAAAAGATGTAATTAGAAGTTTTTTTTAAAAGTAGTTGGTAAAAAGTTTTTTTTAAATGTGGTAGGTGAAAACTATCTAGTATAAACTTATAGAAAGCTTAATTGGTGTAATTTTCAAAAGGTTGATGATCTTGTTTTTTAATTCATTAACTAGTATAAGAAAAACAATTGAAGGGTACCACCCCCCAATCTTATATATTAAAGTTACATGTTTGTCTGTCCGTCTGTTCGAGCAGTTTGCGAGCACTGCCCGGGCCAGCACGGACCCTTTTTTTTTTCTTTTCTTTTTTTTTTTTTTTTTTTTTTCTGCTGCGCAGATTCCGCTATACCCCTTTGGGAGCTACCGCATTTATAAATAAAAAAAAAAAAAAGGTAGCGTAGAACAAGCTAAAAAGAA
>Ga0116227_10006852_pt1 | contig 22738 bp, 20 predicted proteins | sample S1TSphgellanicum_FD_89693 | JGI IMG/M metagenome (GOLD analysis project Ga0116227, IMG submission 89693) | Host-associated microbial communities from peat moss isolated from Minnesota, USA - S1T2_Fb - Sphagnum magellanicum MG | ecosystem: Host-associated > Plants > Peat moss > Unclassified...
AAAAAAAAAAAAAAAAAAAAAACCCATGTATGTACTTATGTTAATCTAGTACCATAGCTTACAACACCTAGTCTATTAACATGGATTACACTGACTAAACTAGGCACCTAGTCTACCGATACACTACCTACAACACCTAGTCTATCACCATAGACTATACACCGAGTGGACTAGGCACATAGTCCAAGCTACATTCCCTTCCTAGGTTCTTCATCCACCTTGAAGAGGTGATGTCTTAGTTCTTGAATGGTACTCGTGTAGGTGCTAATTCACCCAAGGCATGTTAATAATAATTAACTAATTAGGGTTCCATGTGGGGAACTTGTAATGCCTTTCAAATGTGCACCTACTACGTATATTCCCCCCTCCCTCCCACCCCAAAACCCACCTTGAATGCCCCCACAAAACACAAAACACGTGCAATGAATGAATTTTTGGAGCACGGGCAGGCGAGTGAAAATGAAAGTGCAAACAACGGGCAGATCACTTTGTTCGGCCTGATTAACTAATTGTTATGAATTAGGGGGGTTGGCGGTGGGTCGCAAGTTCCAACCCTTCGCCGCCCCGCCACCGCCGCCGCCACACCAGGTTCTTCTTCAAGGTTTGTAAGACGTTGTAAGACGTTGTCGCCACCTGCGCTTAGACAACTAACTTCCTTCCTACCTTCCTTCCTTCTGACGAGAATTGTTGTGACGGAACCGGAGGAAAACGAATGTGTGAGTTCACAGCAATAGAAAGAGGAGAAACTATTGGCACCCACGAGTAGTTGCCATTCTCCTTTTGCTTTCGACAGAAATTCGAGAACTCCTCGACTGAAAAACCACGCTTGCTCACATAAACACGCGTCCAGCAGTCCTGGAAGAACCGGAAGACGGAAAGCATTAAGCAGAACGACGGAAAGGCAACATTATCTGGATGAGTTTCTGAAAGCTGGAAATTATGTCGCTTCTTGTAGCAGTCATGGACACTCTCCTTCCTCCAACGTCCAGCGAAGAAGAAGCAGCAGCAGCAGCAGAAGAAGAGCAGCAGCAGCAACTGAGTCTCCATGCATACTACCATCATAATACGTCGTCTCCAACTTCCCACCAGCATGTGGAACAGGTATCATCATCATCTCATGGGTTCCAAATTCCGCGATTTCATTTCTTTTTGGAACGGAGTTTCTCGCTTGGCACTGGTGAAGAACGCCATGCAGTGGTGGCTGCTCCTTTTAAAAAAAACATGTATCCTGTGCTCTTCTTCACTATAGTGCTCTCTTCAATGCATAGTACATGTTGTTCTCTTGCAGGAACACACCTGTTGTGTGGAAAGTGACTCGGCTGAGGATGCTGGTCTTTCACATGATGTCATTCGGGATCATTGGCAATTATCTGTAGGCTTGAATGACTACGGGTTTGTGGCTTCAATATACCTCTCTGTTTTGTTTCATTATCCTTCTTCTTAGGTTTAGATGTCCTCTGTGCTTTTTGTGGAACTGCTTTGTACTTTGGTACCCTTGCTAAAACAGACAGTCTTTGTAGTAGTTTCTAGTGTGTTTTGCAATGCCAAAGGTTACCATGAGGCCTCTCTGTGTTTCTGTTAACATGATGTTTTGCATCTCTTCTCCTCACCAGGTGTTTGCACTATAGGAGGAGGTGTCGCATTCGAGCCCCATGCTGCAATGAAATCTTTGATTGCCGGCATTGCCACAATGAAGCTAAGGTACCCTTTTGTTAAGTTGATTTTGTCTGGGGTTGGAACTAGTCTGTGTGCCATTGTGTCAAGTGTTCTAGACTTTGAAAGGGCTCTTTGGTCTAGTGGTTATGTCCTTTTCTGGAGACTAATTTTGGCTCTGCCCAGTATGCAGTTTGTGGTTCCCTCAGGCCTTCATAGTCTGAAGCTCTGGAATGTTTTCCTTTCTTGCAGAATGTGAATGAGGAGGACCCATCAAGACGCCATGAGTTACCCCGACACTTTGTGGAACGGGTATTGTTTATGCCTTCCAGTACTGTAGATACATCCAGGGTTGATGGCAGGCATTTGCTGAGGCATAGTAGCATCTCTCACAGTTTATGTGTTACCCCATGACAAACATGTTGGGAAGGTTTAGATTTCTTACAATCTCTAAAGCTGTCTACATAACAAATATTTACAGATCCAGCCTCAGGTTCACTGTAAGTGTTCTGCACGTAAACCAAAATGAGCAGGTTATTTAGGCACTTCCACTTACAGTGGTGTGAAGGAATGTGGAATTTTAAGTTTACTTCTTCCCAGTGACCCTGCATTTACATTTGTGGTTCATCTAATACACTTGTTGAGTGATTTGCAGGTCATTTGCTCTTTGTGTGATTGGGAGCAAAATGTGCAGCAAGTGTGTGAAAACTGTGGTGTGTGCATGGGTGAATACTTCTGCTCAACCTGCAAGTTCTTTGATGATGAGGTTAGCTTGTCCTGGTCTCCCACTGCAATTTAGGTGTAAATGATACTAAAATCAGTAAGTTCCTGTCATCAGCAGATGTGAGCAAATGGTTCAATGATTGGATATTGACTTAGCGCTGTTTTTCTTAGCTCACAATGTGGACAGTCAACTCTATTTTCTAAAAGATATATTTCAAAACTTCTTACCGGTTCAACAACATTCCATGCCTGATTTTTGATGTGATTTTTCTGTGCTGTTGCTACACTTTCTGGATCAACACTTTGACTTGGAACATGTGTTTTGCAGATAAAAAAGAGGCAGTATCATTGCAATTCTTGTGGGATCTGCAGGATTGGAGGGCGGGATAATTTCTTCCACTGTGATCGATGTGGTATACACTTGTGAATTAGTCTTGAGCCTCAGCTAGGACTGTGCATCTAGGATTATGGGGTACTTGTCCTATGGGGGCGTAGGGGGCTTTTTGTAACAGTCCGAACTGTCTTTGGCTACTACATTATTTGTGTTCTTGGAGGTGGCAAGATGATGAAGAGACTGCTTGAGAAATATGACACAATCCTGTTCAGTGTTTTTTGTCTTCAATTTGTGTGGCAGGCTGCTGCTACTCAACTACTCTGCAAAATGGACACCCTTGTATTGAGAAGTCCATGCATCACAATTGTCCTGTGTGCTTTGAGGTACCTCTCATATTCAATATTTTTGGCATTTCTCTCCCATGGAATTGCTATGTATCTTGATTTCTAGGCACAATCAGGACTGATCCTTCCCATTTCTTCTAGACACATGTCTTTGTTTAATTGTTTTACCACAAGTTTTAGCAGATTATTATTCATCCACTGTCAGGTGCTGATAAGTCAGTGTGGAGTAATGGCAGCTAGTCAGTGCCATTCATGATGACGTTGATCATCTGATGCTTTGTGAGTGACACTCATAAGGTTATGAGTTACAAGTCATTCTCATCATGCTTGTTTTTGGTTTTGCCAAAACTGACATAATGATTACCATTGAAGTGGCATAATGGAGTTTTTTCTAGAACCTCATGTCTTGAAGAGAAAAATGATCATCTGCAATGACATCTTCAACTTGAATTTGTGATCAGATCCATGTACTGTGTCCTATTTAATCTGATTTGGGCTCAAATAGCATGCTTATAATGTGGGGTCTCTCCATTGTATCAATTAATGTTCCATCAGAGAGGTAACTTGCAGTTTGTACTCTGTTTTACATGTGGTTTGTGTCTTGTGCAGTACTTATTTGACTCAATGAAGGACATCACCGTCTTGCCTTGTGGCCATACAATGCATCTGGAATGTATGCGTGATATGCACAGTCATGCCCAGTAAGTTCCTCTCCTACTACCCTGGAAGGGCTTGCATGCCATTATTTGCTTCTGTTACACATGGAATATTGCAGGAATGAGTGATGACCTTTCATCTTTGGAGTTGTGAAAAAGAATTGTTTCAGTTTTAGATATAATTGAGTAATGTAGGAATGTGTGCTGTTTTTCATGGACAAGAGCTTTTGTGCTTGAGGAGTCAGTATTGTCTGCTTTATTTTTCAGTTTCTGGTTCAAGAGCTGAAATCTAGAAACTCGACGGGACTACTACAGTGGCCAAGGGGACCTCAAATTGTGAGGGTGAAGGTGTGCAGTAGTCAATGTTCTCTTATTCTGGCATTTCTCTCAGGTTTTGTTGCCCAATCTGTTCCAAGTCCATTTGTGACATGACAAGCATCTGGAGGCATCTTGATCAAGAAATTGCTGCAACTCCGATGCCTGAGCCATACCAGAACAAGCTGGTAAGTATGTGAATCTCTTTCCACATGACAATTTCATGTGTCAGTCCACACTTGTGATTGGAACTTTCACAGGCAAACACTTTTTGTTTTATGGTGCATTGCATGGTATGAGTTTCTGGCAATATCAGTAGCATATGGAGTTTTATCACTCTGCCATCAAGGTAAGTGAAGTAAAGAGGCAAGAATTAAGTGTAATTGCATGTTTTCTCTGGCTCAGCCTAGAGACTTTGTTTCATCTTCTTTCAATTTAATTTTGGAACAAGGATGATTAGGTGGCTCAAAATTGCAGTGAGCTTGACATATTGATCATTGAGTAAACAAATGTGAAATACTGCATGCAGGTATGGATTCTGTGTAATGACTGTGGGTCCACAAATGAAGTCTTCTACCATGTGATTGCACACAAGTGCGCAGGTTGTCACTCTTACAACACCAGACTCATTAGGGGCTCTCCCAGTCCAACATTTACCTGATTCATGCAGCCATCAGTGAATGTTTCCTACATACATTCTGCTGCCTTTACCAGGTGGGAGTTCATTGTGGTTCTATGGAGAGAAGTTATGCAGCCTTTCACATTATAGGATCTATGTTGAAGGATCCAAAATGCTGAGGGTTAAGTCCCAGCATTAGTAAGAGGTCAAATTCTTCATTATCCTGCCTTAATATGCAGAAACCTTCCAAATGAAATTTCTTGTAGGTTAAGAAGGTATGCTGCCTGCAGAGTTATTCATTACATTCTTTGAATAGAATTAAGACCCATCAGTAAGAAGTGAATTGGATGGGTTTTGCATTGAAGATTGCTAACTTGTAGGGCATAATGCTGTCTTCTGAAGGAGTAATTTAGACCAATGATTGACTATGAATCAACAATTTTCAGGCATTTTGCTCCTGTTTTAGATGCATGTGTCTTTTTGGGTATGCTAAAAGGTCAATTGTGTTAGTTGCTCTAACTACCAACAGCTGAAGGCTGAAGGTCATTGCTTTACATTGGGAACTAGGTTGGTAGGTTAACAGGTCCAATCAAATCTGTCCATGCAGCAGGATATGCAGAACATCACTTTTTGTTCTGCACAGGAGTTCAAGGGGGTTTGCATAACAGCCTGCAGTTCTGCTGATTTTGGTGCTCACCAGTGTTTGGCAGGTATTTGGTTTTATTCATAACTGTTGGTTCTGGTTTATTAGAAAATTTTGGTTCTGGTTTAGATGCTGGAACTGGTTCTTTGATTTTTGAGAGCTGTGGGATCTAGATTAAAGAATCATCCTCAGAACCAGTAGGTTTTCTATCCCATTTGTAATACCTGCTAAACATTTATGCTCACAGGCTTTTGTCCCTTGTTCTCTCCTGTGATGATCATCATGTGAAACAGCTGAACAAAGTCCATGATTGATGCTCAATGTCCATGGCATTATTACATGTCAAATTACAATGTTGGAACTTGATACCTAGTAGAGAATATGCCTGTGTTAAAATTTTCTATATCTACACAGCAATTGATCTCTACAGTGAACTAGTGGGTGCTGGTTCACTCTAAGCACCAATACCTGCTAGCAAAATAACTCTCATGGCTGGGGGAAACTTACCTAAATCTTCTTTGATTTGCAGACCTAGTAACAAATTTAGCATATTTGTAGTCCAAAGAATGCAGGAATCTACAAAATAGAGGAACACATTCTATTCTACAGCAAAGAATATAGTAGTATAATCTCAACCCCAGCTACCTCTGGAAAATCTTAGTTTGTGGATGTGCTTGATGCTCTATCATGTTCTCCAGTAACTATGACTTCCACTATGACTTCCATTGTAGTCCAATTACATGCATATGAGTTTCCAAAGAAAACTCTGCAGCAACACTTTGTGCACTCTTGCCATCTTGTTCAGTTCCAGTAAACTGAAACCTAACACAACAAGCATGAGTGCACATCGTAATCTGATGAGTGTCACTCACAATGTGTGAGACCCATCACCTTGTGATGGCCATGACTCCATGAGAATATCAAACTAAATGTACAAAGGCCTACACTGAGACATGTTTGCTCTGTTGGGTGTAATGCCTTGTAATATGCATCCCTTTATGCAGGAGGCACCGCTTCCTGTTTTTGATTGGAGCCACTGAGCAAGGGTAGCCATCAGATAGAATCACTCCACAATGTTCACTTCTCACTACATCTGGCAGCTTGGAACCAACTGTTTTTTTGTCCTTCAGTCTCTGGCTTTCCAACTCCATTCTGTGCTTATCTGAAAGTTCACTATTTCTTCCTCCATCTCCAATCACATTGGCATTTGTCTGTGCAATATCCTCAAACTTCATCCATGTATTAAATGAGAGGCTCCTTCGGCACCTCCTCTCACTTAATGGAAGCTGTTTACTCATGCCTGACAAAGAAGGCAGACACCTCCTCTCACTTAGTGGAAGCTGTTTACTCATGCCTGACAAAGAAGGCAGACACAAGGAGCGAACTGGTAGACAAACTTGGTCAATTGTCAGGACTTCCTTCTGCTTCAGACTGATACTTGGAATCTGCCGAACAGATTGGTGTGTCCCCTTCAATGTGGATTTCCTATTGGGATTACATTTTACCCTCATCCCTTTGTGCATAAGACAGCGCTTTCGTCCTTTGCTTGGAAGAGCAGAACAGGGGAGGCCACTATCGGTGATCACTCCACAGTGTCCACCAATGTCCAGCTTTGTAAACTCAGCAGTTTTACCTCCAACAGCAGCTAACAATTGTGGACGAGTCTTCAGCAGAAAACAAAAGTTACCCAGCTTGTTGAATTTTGACCAGGAGTTGGTATCCTGTGGTTTCTGTACTGCAACTGTGATGCCCACCCTCTTGGTACCAAAAAGAACCCACCTTTTTCGACTTGACTTCTGGCTGCAAGAGCTGGAGTCCTCCACAGGGCACCCCATGAAAAGCTTGGCCAGAATGTCCTCAGAGCGGCGGGAGCCATTCCCACCCTTGTTCCAAGCATAGTCAAAGACAGCCAGCAGCTCTGCCTCCACTTGCACAGCTACTGCCTTGCTATCTGTCTGTGATCCCAAATCCACACATCTAGTGAATTATCTATCCACATATGAATCGGCAAACTACTTACATCTTGCAAACCCTAAGCCTAGCTGATACAGGGATGAAAACAAGTACTGAGATCTGGCACACCCTTTGGATCAACAGTATTTTCACTCTTCATGTTTGGCTGGTTCTGTCTGCACCAGTCAGATGTCAAATTGCAAGAATTGGTTGCTTACCGCTGCCCATCGGAAAGCAATTGAACTGCCAAGGGCAAAGACCTCTGAAAAGAGGTTGGGACCTTGAGGCAACCCTCTTCTTTTGTTCTTCAAGGCCAAAGAATTGTCTGCTCTCCAGTCACCAGCATGGCTTAGCACCCTGGATTCCAGGTCACTACTCTGTGTCTCATTCTTTATCAGTGACAATCCTGATGATCTGCCAGGCACCAAACAAACCATTTATATGAGTAACAACATGACACTTTGTCACAATGTACACCCATTAACAACAACAATTTGATGTTTTCTTGCGTTTGTTCATAGTATCACAATGCCAACAACTGATGCCAAGGATCAAGATCAATTAGAAATCCAATCAGAAGCTGGGTAGCTAGTGGAAAGGAAAATGTAGAAACTGGGATATAGCAGACTCAGCTTTCTGAAATTATTCACTGGACCTAGCTTAAGAGATTGAACACTCCCTTGGGTATAATCTTTGTTCACAGTCCATCTTAGAAGGCGTTTGACAAGTGTACAGCGAGTAACAGATCCTCTCCCAGGTATGCTAAAACTAAGTGAATGGCTACCACAGCAAGCCTTGATCTCTGAAAGAATCCTGAAGCCTGTCTGTTTCTCTGTGTGTTTCTGGATGGTCATCATGAACACAGTGTGAAGCAAACTTTCAGTGTCTCCTGACCCAGATAAGTTATGCTGTTTCTTCACTGCCTCACAGCTACTGGCCATCTCAGAGGTACAAACCTTCTGGGATCCAGGGCAACTTGGCTGACCAATCCTTCTGCCAAGACTGTGATATGTTTTCAGATTAAGGTGCTAACCCATGATGAAAGACTGTCTTGATCAAATGTAGGGTTTAAGTAGAAGTGACTTACATGGGAGTTTCAAGGTGAGCACCTGCCTGCCCATATCTCTGAAGCCTTTGGCGAATGTTTTCAGCCTGGCCTACATAGCATGTGATCACATCTTGATGCCGCAGATGGCGTGACTGTGTCCGACTGTGCTGTGTAGGCAGCCATGCAGGCACTGTCACTCCAAGCTCATAAACACCAGGCCCAAAATAATCAATAGGTAAATTGTGAATTTGATATCTGCCTATGCCTTCTGTTCCTGCTGCATGCTCCTTCCAGTCTGATGGACCTATGAGTATCTGCATCTCAACCCATGTAATGAATTAGACTTCATGTTGTAACAGCAATAGTAGTTACAAATCAAATAACAAAACACTCAACTGACAGTGCAAATAGAGAAATAAAGAGAAAAAAAGAGGATTGGATTTATTGAAGCTGGTTCCCCATTCATGAGCAGCAATTTAATAAGCATAGACCCACATCTGGTCAAAATTCTGCAATCATCCACAAATCTACTCTGCAAATCTATATGTTACACCACTATTAAGCATTGAGCTCGATCACAAGGAGAGACCAAAAGAATGAAAGGAATGAAAGATTTGATAGAACTTCAGAGCCTTCAGGTATCCCAGAAAATCTGAAGGGAATATATGATCTAGGCAAACAAGTCAGCCAGCCAGCCTGAATCTCGTGAGGAAAAATAACTGAAGACTCAGCTAAGTCAGATCAGAAGAATTCAGGAGAGAGAGAGAGAGAGAGAGAGAGAGAGAGAGAGACAGAGAGAGAGAGCAGAAAAAGAAGAGGATGAAGAAGAAAGAAAGAAAGAAACAACCTGTAGTGGAAGAGAGAGAGAGAGAGAGAAAGCAAGGCTGCAAAGAGCTTGGCTTTACCTTCCAGCTGGAGAACAATCTATCATGTTTCACATAATGGCAATCTTCTCTTCTCAGGCGTCGCTGCTGCTTCAAAGCCAACTGCCCTCCTACAGCAACTTCCGTCTCCTGCTCTCGGCTGCCGCTTGGCTCAACTACTGCGACTGTGCTGGCACTACTACTACTCCTTCTACTGGAGTTCGTTGGTGGCAATCTCCCCATGATTCCTCCTGTTCATGAGCTTGCTCATCACCAGCAGCAGACAGCATCTCTTTGGTGAAACCCATCGATTCTCCTGCTGCCATCATGCAACCTGGAGCGCCAAACCCTACTTGCTGCGTTTGCTTTGGAATACAGACTTCTACCATGATTGCAAACCGACCCGGTTCGTACCTGATCGCACGGAACCGACCAACCCATCCTTGCCGGTGCCGAGCCTTTTCCCAGTCTCTAGCTGGAACAGTAGTGTTCTTCTAGCTAACTGTACCTGATGAGGTCCTTCCCAGGATGCAGATCTTTGTTCCTAGTTCAGAGCAAGACTGGCAACATTCGGCGGTTTTGTTCAGGAATAAAGCTTGAGAGCACAATGAGTGCAATGTGGAGGAGCTTCGGAAGCGCTGCGAGGAAGGCTGCAGTTTGTCTGAATGGCAGTAGTGGCTATGGCAGAGCAGCGATAAGTGAAGCTGCTACATCGGGGAGTGGGACAACGGTTTCTGATCCTCCTCCTCCTCCTCCACCAGCTGAAAAATCCCACTTCGGAGGACTGAAAGTCGAGGACAGCATATGGCGAGAGCTCTCTTCCCATCTTTCAACCCTATCTTCTCTTGATGGCTTTTGCTTCTTCTTCTGTTTTCATCACCAAGCACATTGCCAGATTCTCAAGATTGCAAATTCTCCGTTCCCCAGATTGCCATTCCTTTCTCAACCAAGTGCATTTTGTTCAAGCTTTGGTTTGAGTGAATTGTCTTTGTGTCTGTCTGCAACAGGCTTACTTGGAAAGAATGCTTGTGGTTCAGGCTATGCTTTTGATGTTCACATCCACGGATGTGATGGAGCGTGGGGGCATACATCTGTGTAGAGGAGACAGCACTGCTGGAGAGTCTTGAGGGGAAGCAAGGCAAGCCGCAGTTGAGGCCTCCCTTTCCTGCAAATGCTGATCTTTATGGATGCCCAACAACAGTCACCGATGTCAAAATGGTTGCTGTTGCACCTACAATTCTCTGAAGGGGACCTGAGTGGTTTGCAAGCTTTGGCCACAAGAACAACTCAGGTACCAAACTGTTCAGTGTGTCTGGACATGTGAACAAGCGGTGCATGGTGGAAGAGGAGATGAGCATTCTTTTGAAGGAGCTCATTGAGTGACATTGTGGTGGAGTGAGAGGCGGTTGGGACAACCTGTTGGCCATCATTTCTGGAGGATCCTTGGTGCCCCTTCTTCCCCAAAGCATCTGTGATGATGTTCTTATGGACTTTGATGCATTGAAGGCTGTCCAGTCAGGCAAGTTTCATTTACTTGAGGGTCCATTTTGTTCTGAATGCAGTCAACCATTGAGTTTCTCATATAGGGGGACTACAGAGCAAGCCCTTTGATGTTTGTTCATGTCTTGGAATGGTGGCAGTTATAGTGATGGACAAGTCAAGAGATGTTGTGGATGCGATTGCATGACTTTCCTAGTTTTATAAGCATGAGAGTTGTAGGTGATGTACACCATGTCAAGAGGGAGCCCCTTGGTTATGGCACATGATGGAGAGGTGTAAGGTTGGGAATTCACATCTTGAAAAAATTGACATGCTGCAAGTAAGATGTGGGATGACAATTGTGTTTTCTTTGTCTGTGCTGCTGACTAATGGAATGCATCAATAAGGCTCTGCAAAGTTGGTGGCTGGGAATTCCATTGCTTGTCATTCAAATGGCTGCAGCAGGAATGTGCAGTGGAGCAAATAAATATGAGCCAAGTGTTGAATGGTTGGCTGTCTCTTGTCACAGGAGGTTCTGAAACAGATTGTGGGACACACCATTTGTGCTTTGTGGGATGCTGCTGCATGGCCTGTGCAAGGTTTGATAAGGCATTTCTGGCCTGAGCTTGGGTCCTGCATTTTGGAGCGAGCAGAGCTCAGGGGCTGACAGTGGCAACTGGGTGAGAGATATTGATGACTTAAAAAATTCAAGAAAGTATTACTGGTTTTTTTTGTACCACCTGAGAAGTAAGTGTTTAACAGACCATTGTTTTAGAAGGGGAAATTGTTTGCTGCTCAATTAGGCACAAGGATGATACTTCAAGTATGATGCTTGTTGTCAGGATTAAAGCTCTGCCTCCAGAGATTGTGAAATTGATGTTCCAGTCATGGTTCATACAGCAATTAGTGGTGATAACCATGATAACTAACTAGCATTGTACACACCTGTGAATAGAGATTGTACTTTTATTGTCAGTATTCATTGTTTGTGCATGTGATAAGTAACAGTAGAGTGTTAGCTAACATCATGCCGAGTCTTCCCATTGCATCTGAAAATGCAGCAGAAACTTAAGGACACAGAGCTTTTTGTATATTGCTTTGCCCAAAATTTTGGCTGAATGATTATAAACATATCAACACTCACTATTGGGAGCTCATGAAGTCAGTGGGAGTCATGGCATCTCATCAATGCTATTCATGATCAAGGTGATTGTCTCACACTTGCTGAGCAACAGTTATAGGGGTTATTACTTCACTCATTGTTGTGTTAATCTTCAAAGTGTTGTTTTGGAGTTTTCTGTGCAAATCTTATACATGTGATAAGAAACATTGGAGAGGTCTGAGAACAGCAGCATGATATCCAGCATTTGATATTTCCATTTGTACTTTGATTTATTTTTTTAATATAATTTATTTTCAATTGCCTTGTTTTCTCATTGAATGAAAAGGATGACCTGCTCTTGCTGTTTTTCCTTCGACATCAACACAAGGACTCAGATAATGTGCAACAGAATTGGGAAGAAAAAGAAGGATGAGAGTGTATACTTTCTTAATTCTGTCCTGCTAAATGCTTTGGGTTTGTGGCTCAAAATTACAGAGTGTCCACTCTTTGTGGTTGTTTCTTCCAGAAGGTACACAGTGGGTTTGCACATCCAGCTTGTTGCAGAGAGTAGTCGGACTTGGTAAAGAGATATTTTTCCATGTGAATTTCTTCTAAGGACATTTATGTCAGTGGAGCCTTTGGTTTTTGGGGGTGCATGAATCAGGCAATGATTAACACTGCACCACCTATGTGAAACATAAAGAATGAAATAGTTAGTAATCCTCAAGGACGTTAAGTGCATTGAGCTCAATCAAGGAGCAAAACATATTGAAGGTAGGCAGAAACAAAAGGGCAACACAAGCTAATGAATTGCACTCACAAACTATCTATCTGAAAAGAGTTCCAAGGGGGCAACACAAGCTAATGAATTGCACTCACAAACTATCTATCTGAAAAGAGTTCCAAGGTTTAGGGTTTAGATGATCATCCTCTAGTTTGTTGATTGACCTGTACTTGTCTGAATGTGTCAAGTAGGTTTTGTAGAGTGATGTTGAATGCATCTCTGGTCTTGAGGTTAGATCCAGGTTTACTGTACAGGATATTTGGTAGAAACCCATTGATGGTTTGCTGCATGGAAGCTATAGTGGACAAGGGAATACGCCTGAGCTCACGAATGACATTGACAGTGCCATTGGAAACGGCCCTGGCATCCAAGAAAACAGAGTAGCTGCTGCCGTTGTGAGGAAGATGCCACATGTATTGTCTGTAAGCTGTGTTAATTACTGAAGAACACGGGTATGCTGCCGGCAATCAAGCAATCAAAGACGCCTTTACGTGTGGCACTGTCACCTCGGGGTTGCAAGCAAAACACAGACTTGAGAAAGGCTTGGGTAAGAAGGTGCGGGCTTCTCTCACAGTCGACGACTTTGCAGCTGAGAAGAGAGCAGTAGCGAGGAGAATTGGAACACTGGGTTATCAGCTGCCTTCGTAAGGAACTGACAAGAATCATATCAGGAGCTTTACTACGAGGAGCACCTGCGAAAACAACGAGGACATCTCGTCTCGTGCTCAACACTGCTCTTTGCCATGCGACAATCTGATCATCCGAGTAAGGATGGAAGGAAGTTGGATACGGGACTGCTCTCTGATCCTGACTGTAGTAAACTCGCTCTACGGAGATTTTGGTCACATTCTGTAACTCTGTGAGTTTACTGAGCGAGTTCCCCCACCCGTCTGCTGCAAACTCTCCTTTGGTGTAGTCCCTGATAATTCTGCCGAACAGCAACACATGATTGTGACCACCAGTGCGCAGCCAGTGTCGACTGCTTTGCAACCCCCCAATCAACCTCTGGCTGGCCCGATCTTTCTCCAAGCTAGACTTGTTATACAGCTTGAGAGTAAGGTCCAAAGCACTGTAGAATGGGATGTAACTGAGGACCGCCTTGTCGGGATCATGAGTGAGACAAGGGTATTCTTTCAATCTCTGGTGGTAATAAAGGTCAAGCGAGAATTGGTGTGTTTTGTACCAGGCGTCGCGAGGGAGCAAGATGTTGGAGAAAGAACAAGAATCGTTGGAGGAGACAAGATCAATGACTAGTGGCTCGCCCAGTCCATTGTTCGTCAGAGCTCCGCATATGTGCACCCAAGGAGGATCCACACGACAATCGTCCACAAACTTCTGATTGAAAGCTGGCGGGAGATCGTAGAGGTAGACGTATTTACCCGCACATGAGATTTCCCTAGTGTCTTCTTGACGTGTGGTGATCGTCTCTTTGGGCATCAGCTGCTGGCCAGTCATGTCTCCTGCAAATCCTCCGCTAGTGGGACCAAACACACGCACAGATGATCTCGGACATTGGAACACAACATCTTGCAGGAGACCCACCAGGCCATACACGCCTACAAACACACACATCACCACCACAACAAGGCCCGACACCGTCCATCCTGCAGGCTGATGAGGAGACTTGGGTATCCGCTGATGATCCCCCGTTGTCGATATAATGCTCTGCCACGATCAGAAACCGTCAGGACTTGAGGAGCTGCTCCCATACACGGTCTACTGATCTCCCAGGGAGATCAGGTCCGTCTTTGGAGTTACTTGGTTCCTTCAGTTCACAGCTGCTTTCTCCAAAGTACTATACGATTCAAAGTGTTGGCTATAATCAATCGGCTGTATCTAGATAGGCTGCCATTGTTCAAGCTTTCATAATACCACCACCACCAACAACAACAAAACCCTCACAAAAATTCCTGCAAACGTCGGTGCAAAAACAAAGAAACAAGTTACTAGCCTGCTCAGGCATATCTTTCCACCACCACATCACCACTCATTGAGATACAGGACGTGTGAATTCTGGAGAGATGTATCACAATGAGTTTTTGTACAATTCCTTGTGTGCAATGTGAGAAAGCTCTCTAGATCATGGCATAATTGAACTCTCCCTGTGAGGCTGGCTCCCTGGAAGGAATGTTGCAAAACTCCCTGTGTTGCACAATTCCCTGTTACTTGAGTTTTTAGTCTATTCTTTGGAGCTAAAGATAGCCAATTTTCCCACAAGGGAATCATTCAAGAGCTCCTTGTTTATCTATCTTGCCCCCACCTCAAAGCTGGATGGAATTTCTACATGATCATTAGGCTACTACGTAGTTAGCATTTGGACATCATTGCTTTTCAAGCAACGCCTGCCTGCAACAACACACACCAAAACACAGTCCAGCTCCGCATACCACTACTACTACTATATACTACTACATCATGATGAATATACCAAACAAAGGCAGCCACTTTTTTGCTTGCTAGGTAGGTATCAGCTATCAACTCCCAATCAATTCTGAAGCATCAATTATGGTAGAGCACAAGGGTGAGGGCATTACCAAAATGAGGGCCTGCACTATTTTGTTAAGACCCTCAGCTGGGTGTGAGCTTTGCGAAAAGTAAAGAGCAATCTTGCATTTTGTTTTCAATTTTTTCCTGTGGGTACCACGACAGGAAAGAAAACAATGCTGGGCTAATTTATGAAAACAGAATGCCTGCAGCTGGTCTTTACTGTCTTTCAAAACTCATGAAATTTGCATCTGTCGGTGCAATCAACCTATAATAGTTTATAACAATCTATATCTAGAGGTCCTTTACAAAATCACCACGACACATTATCTCTCTGGATTGCAGCTCTACTCATTCACACAACTTGCAGCTTCATCCACAACTGAGTTGTAAGAGGCATCCAGTAGAATGTGGTGCCCTCATGGTAGGTGTTGGTTCATTCAAGGATTGCTACAGAAAATCCTCCAACCCACATTATTGATCATCATCAGCACTGCGCGGCAGCAACAACACTGTGTGTGGACACAGCACCAAATCCAGACACGCCAAACAAAAGAAAAAGAAAAAAAGAAACTTGAACCCATCCATGGTCCCTAGGCAACCATGGTGGTTACCTCAAGTTCCTTTTTCTTTTTTTCCTACCTATCTACTAACAGCCTACAAGCAGGTTGTTAGTAGGTAGGTAGTAAAAACAGCCTTTACATATGTATAAACCATCTCCTTACCTAATAGTTACTATTTTCCTACCTACCTACTTATGCATGAGACCTATTTCTTATCACAAAACTTGGCATTTCTTGGCATTTATAAATTTAATGGGGAGTTTGACACACTCTCTTCATACCTTGGTGGTTTTGTATCACTTGGCATTAACATTTATGAGGACTTTGTCACCCTCTTTCCATACCTTGGTGGTTTTCTAAGACTTTGCATTGCATTGATGATAAGTTTGTCACCTTACATATGCATTTGTGAAGAGTTTACCACCCTCTTTCCATACCCTATTGGTTTTTGTAAGATTTGGCATTTACATTTACATAGAGTACTGCGAGAGATTTGTAATGCATTTGGAGCACCTTATATTGCATCAATTTCCCTCCTCGAAAATGGGAGGGATATTATGTGTATTATTAAATGCAAAGTTAGTGTGTCATTAACACCTTTACTTGAGTCCTTCCCCCTTACCCCCTTGGATGTGGTCAAGGGGAAATCACATATTATTGCTCAACTTCTTCTCCCCTTAATCCTTGGTTCTACCTTAATAGGTTCGCCTTAATTTTAAGGCATCCCCCCTCTTCTAGCAACTCCTTTCCTTCTCTCTTAGTTAAAGTTCCTTCTCATGTTTCTTGCCGACAATAACCCTATTTATTCTTCTACCAATTCCTTTTTATTTAGGTTTTTTAGTTATAATTTCTTTTTTCCTGGTTGTTGCGGACAACGTACCTTTCTTTTTCTACTAGCTCCTCTCTTAATTTAATTAACCAACTACAACCCTAATCTAGTCATACACCTTCCACCCGAATGGGTGGGGGACATTCCCAAAATGTGGGGTTGGACTTGGCTATTGCCTCATCTTAAACCCTTATTTTGAGAATGCCCCTATCCTAGGGCTTTACTTCACACAAGAAACTTGGAATGGGAAAATTCTAAAAAGAACAAACTAAATCTAAAATTCTATCTAAACTCATCACTTAAAAAAAACTTCAAATTCTAGGAACCTTACAAAAGTGGAAAGTCCCCTTCCTAATCAAATTGGGATCTACCCCAAATGGAAGAAGGTTCATTTATATTTTGAAATGTCACATTTCACCAAGAGAGAAGACTAAAAAATGCATGGAAGTTTTTTAAAGCTTTTTTACCTTTTTTATCATTATGTTTTTTTTCAATGAAGATGTTTGGTGCATTTGTGTTTCACCCAAGGCAGATCATAATTCTTTTCAACTTTTCCCAATAATGGTCAAAACAATGCACTAGATTTAACAATCATCATGTGTATCCTCTCCTTTCCATCATTTACCATCTGTCAATACGATTTGAATGTGGATGCTTTGGGGATGAAAATCGTGTCACCCATCTATTTGCTAAAGGTTTGAAATTTAAGTTTTAGAGTAAAAGATTTTGTTGTTGAGTAAAATAAGGATTAAACTACCATAATTTCACCTCATGGATACCTCATGTAGAGGATTAATAGATTTCACCTCTTGAAATGAACATTTGAAGTGTACATCAATAACATTTTGTTGCCTTCATCTATATACGAGATAAAGTTCAATTTTGTTCATTTGATAATCTTGGTATCCTTACTATCTATCTCACATGAACACATTCTAGCTCTCAAAATGCATTGCAATTATGTTAAAAATGATTCAAATATATACATATCAAAATTGATTATCAACATCACCCACTTCCTCAATTCACTCATAACCTACCCATTTTGAGATGGTAAGAGTAACCACAAATGGATGATAAACAAAACAAAACCAACTAAAAGAAAATTCATCAGAACTTGCGAGATGTTCTAATCAACTTAGCCATAACACATGTGGCAATGGAGATGGAGCAACAACAAACAAATTGCCAAGAAGAGGGAAAAACAAAAATGTTCAAATGTATTGAATCTTGCATCAATCCACTTCTTTAGCTTGGTCGAAGCTCCTTTGATAGCAAACATGGCAAGAGTAGCAATAAACAAAAGGAGGATAAGAAAAAAGACATAAAAAGTCTATGGAAGTTTGAACCAACTAGTTTTTTAGTTCAACCACATCCTCTTTTGACAATAGAAATGATAAGAGGGGGAAAATAAACCAAAAAAATATTCAAGTTTTGTGATAGCTTGTCCCCACTTCCTAGCCACAACCTCTTCCACAATAGAACAACAACACTAGCAATCATTCCATTTGAGTAAAATTGGCATACCTAGATAATATTTTAGGTACACTTGCATTAATGAATTTTTAAAAAAAATTGGAATTTTTTTATTATCATGTATATCAAATGGCTATAAGAGATACTTATGGATGAGTATTTACATGTGAAAAAATAACAAGAGCATCATATAAAGGTCTTAGCAAATTTGCACATAAATGTAAATCCACATGGGTGCATTCATAGTAAAAGGAACCAAAAGCGCCAGGGACGCTATGCTTTGAAACGATTGGGTTTAATCATATTTTATGCCATTCACTTTGAAATATATAAAAAAATTCACCCAACTTTTGGCAATGTTATTTATTCATATACGTATATTAATGAATTTCAAGTACAAAAAATTAAATGTGTAGACAAAATGATTATCCTTTGAATATAAGAACTGATTACATTTCCAAAATAAACTACACATCCCAAAATTGTATATTAAATTGAACTTTACATTATTTGGAAGAAGTTTATCACATAAAATCATTTTTTAAACATACAAAAGTTGAAAATTGAACATAATTTATACACTTTTCAAGACAACATGATAAAAATCAAATAAATAAACTAATTAATTAATATTTTTTCCTCCATAAAATTTATCCATGCCCTTCACCATATAAAAATTAACAACTTTTGTTAAAGACACATCATCAAAATTTGTAATTTAGAGGGCCAAAAACACGTTTGAACCAAATGTGTAGATATGTGTAACAAATAATTTTTTTCTTAATTTCAACTCCTTTTGCACTTTTAATCATCAATATGAATTTGCCTTCAAATTTTGGGAATGAATGGTGCACATTTGATAAACAAAAAGGATGTTCAAATCTAAAAACATTATTTGAAGATTGCATTTAAAGTGTTTTATGTGCATGAAAGGACTTTCAAAATTTAATGAAATGACTTTAGATTTGTGGAAGATCAAGATCATTAACAAATAAATATAATTGCAAAAAGAAATAGTAATTTGAATAAATACATTACACTAACTTGTTTTTCAAAGTAAACATGGTACAATATCACATTACATTTGACAATTGTATTGGCTCCTTTTATTGTGAATGCACCCACATATTATTAGTTACATCTAGTTGTGTGCTTGATAAAGTCCATCATTTGGATGCTACAAAATGAAAAAGTCAATGACTAAGGAAGGATATAAAAGTTAAAACATACATTGGATGCATGGAGTTGACAATAGGATTATTAAATCATGGTGTTGTGAATATAAGGGCGATGGTAGATCCCTATTGCCAAGTCGTAAAACAATTTGTGCTACTTGAAGAAAGGATCTAAATGAAACATTAAACATATTTTTGAGTTCCTTGCAATAACTATGGTGTTCACCATGTATCATGCTTGACAATCTTTTGATGCATCACATGATTCTACTTGCATTTGTACACCTTATGTGTCATGAGCACATACTCATAACTACTATGAAAATGACGTGATCCCCATAGTCCAAACATTGCAACACCTTTTAGCTTGATGATTTTGTGGTCGTATACATAGACAACATTTTGGTCTATAACAATTCCATGGAGGAACATGTGGAACATCTCTGGAAGGTGTTCTAAAGGTTGAGAGAAAACAAGTTGTATGTTAAGTTCGAAAAATGCAAATTTGGGGTGACGAAAGTGGATTTCCTTGGACATAAGATCACCCAAAAAGGCTTGAAGATGGATGACCACAAGGTGAAGGCAATTTTGGATTAGGAGCCGCCTAGGTCGATCCCAGCCTTAAAATCATTTTTAGGATTGGCATTTTATTATCACAAGTTCATCAAGAATTTTGCAAAGATAGCCACATCTTTGACAAACCTTTTGAAGAAATCATTCAGAACCTATGAATGAGATGAAGCATGCAATGAGACATTCGAAACCTTGAAAGACATTTTGGTGAAAGCGCATGTGTTGAAGTTGCCTGACTTTGACAAAGATTTTAAGATCCATTCTGATGCCTTTGACTTTGCGATTGGAGGAGTCTTAGTGCAAGATGGAAGGTTGGTGGCATTTGAAAGTAAAAAATTGAGCGAGACGGAATGATGGTGGCCAACACATGAAAAGGAAATGTGGGTTGTGATACATTGCCTTAAGACTTGGGGCCATTACATAGACTCCAAAGATGTGGTAGTGTGGACTAACAATGTCAACTTGAAATATTTTGTCACTCAACCAAAGTTGTCATCAAAGCAATTGAGATGGCAAGACACATTGGCCTTGTTCAATGTGGACATCTAACACAAGCCCAAGAAGGAAAACGTGGTGCCTGATGTGTTAAGACACAAACACTAACTTAAGGTGGTGTATGTGGAGGAAAGAAAGCTCTAGAAGGAAGTTCAATTGGTGAGCCATTGTGACGAATTTGCCAAGGAAATGAAGCAAAACATTCAAAAAGGAATGAAATCACACTTCCACTTGCGAAATGGATTATTGTGGTATAAGCATAATCGGCTCTATGTTTCAAAAGGGAGGCTTAAGGATATACTCTTGAAGGAGTGTCATCATGGGGCCCTTGTGGGGCACGGTGGCGCAAAATGCACCATAACATTCCTCAAGAAATCTTACTATTGGCCTAATTTGAAAGATGATGTAAAGGAATATATGAAGACTTGTTTGATTTGCCAACAAAATCAAACACTCAATAAAAAACAAGTAGGATTATTGTGACCGTTATTGTTGCAACCCTAGCCTTGGGCTCACAACCAAGGCAAGGGGTTGCAAGGTTGCGGGCCAAGAAAAAAGCCAAGGAGTCATGCCGCATGTTCCCAAGAGTGCAAGAAAGAAGCCTGGGATTCATGCCACATGCTCCCGGGAGTGCAAGAAAGTGTGAGGGAATAGACCCTCACACTCCCAAGGGAACTCCCACTTTGGGAATTGAAGTCCCAATGGACTCCAGAATGTTCAAAGAGCGATTGCAGGGGTCAAAACCCAATGAATTGAAGAGTTCTTTATATCATTGAAAAGCTCTTAGAACTTAGATGTCTGAAATTGGTTTGCATCACCCATTTGGACATCTAAAACACAAGTTATGGCCAAAAGAAAGGCCGAGAGTCAAATTGGCAATTTGACTCCCAATCACTAAAAGTCGGGAATCGACCCAATTTCCTTGCGTGCAGGTGACATGCCACATACCGTTGGAAAGTTCTCGATGAGAGCTAAAAATTTGCTTTAGACCTCATATCAATCCGAAGTCTGTAAAGAAAGTTATGGGCCCCAAAATCGCGGGAGTCTTAAGTTTGGGAATTTCGGGACTCCCACTTGCGAGTCTTGGGACAAAAGGCCATTTGGATGTGGCCATCGTGGAGAAGCATAGAATATACTATAAGGGGGAAGGTGGTGGTTTCCCCCAAGTCCGGGCCATGGTGAGTCTTGTGAGTCCGAGTTTGCCCATGGTTCGTCTTAGCACCAAAAGTGTTCCAACTATGCACTAACCACCTTGTGTGGGTTCTTTACAAGTCCATGTGAGTAGTTGAAGCTTGTCAACTCTTCCTAGTCCCATCCCGGAGTTCCAACATGCCCTTCTACCCTTCCAAAGTGTTGCGAGCCAGGGAACGTGCCTCGATTCCTTACCCTTTCATTGTTTTTGTTTGGGACTCACATTTGAGTCTGTCAAGGAGCTTGGGAGTGCGTTAGTTACCGAATCCTGAAAGGTTGTGGGAAAATGTGTCCATGGATTTCATAATGAATTTGCCACCATCAAATGGATTTGATGCGATCATGGTGGTGGTGGATCAATTTCGCAAGATGGCACATTTCATTCTCACCAAAGAAAGTGCTATGGCCCAAGAAACGGGAAGGTTGTTCTTCACACACATGTTCAAGCATCATGGCCTCCCCAAGGACATTGTGTCAGATTGAGACCCAAAGTTCATAAACAAATTTTGGGGAGCCTTGTGGAAGTGCATGGGGTTGAAGCTCAAGATGAACACCTATTTCCGACCCCAAACAAATGGACAAATCGAAAGAGTGAACTTGGTTATCCAATAATTTTTAAGGAATTATGTTGCGGCAAATCAACAAAATTAGATGGACCATTTGGAGTTGGTCGAATTTTGCTACAACAATTCGGAGCATTCGATAATAAATTTGATTCCCTTTCAAATGGTGATGGGAAAATCACCAATTTTGCCTACAACTTGGGTTGCACATGGGCAACCCCCAAGTGATGCAAGTGAAGAAAAGCCGATGGTCACACAATGAAGAAAGGTGGCACTTGTGGGAGATGGCTAAGGCCAATCTTGAAAAGGTGCATAAATGGTACAAGGATTTTGTTGACAAGTTCTAACAAAAGGTGAAGTTTGAAGAAGGAGATGAAATGTGGTTGAACATCAAAAAAAATTCGGTTGCCAAAAGGTTTGAGCCATAAGTTTTGGGCCCATATGTGGGTCCATTCAAAGTGTTGGAAAAGAAATTTCCCTACACTTACAAATTGCATCTACCGGAAAATCTTAAAGTTCATCCCATATTTCATGTTTCGCTTTTGAAATTGGTCTATCGTGATATTTCAAGGTTTAATCGAAAGCATGGCTCAAGGCCTTCGCCCGACCTCATTCATAATGAACTGGAATGTCGCAACCCTAGCTTTGGGCTCGCGACCAAGGCAAAGGGGTTGTAAGGTTGCGGGCCAAGAGGAAGTCCGGGAGTTAAGCCAAGAAGAAGCCCGGGAATCAAGGCAAGAAGAAGCCCGGGAGTCACATCACATACTCCCGGGAGTGTAAGAAAGTGTGAGGGAGTGTGAGGGAGTGAACACTCACACTCCCAAGGCAACTCCCACTTTGGGAGATGGAGTCCCGGTGGACTCCTGAAACTTC